>Ga0207829_100032_pt1:87500-344259 | contig 344259 bp, 280 predicted proteins | sample TtaePargueraPR_4_FD_187738 | JGI IMG/M metagenome (GOLD analysis project Ga0207829, IMG submission 187738) | Aerobic enrichment media microbial communities from Bioluminiscent Bay, La Parguera, Puerto Rico - Tt and P1 (SPAdes) | ecosystem: Environmental > Aquatic > Marine >... | reverse complement strand
TCGCCGCACCCGGCTTCCTGGCCAACGACATCGACCTTGATGGCGAGTCGCTGAACGCGACCGCGATTCTCTCCAGCCCCAGCCATGGAAGCATTTCCGCCTTCCCCGATGGCCATTTCAGCTACACGCCTGACCCCGGGTTCCTCGGTATCGACAGCTTCGAGTATCGTGCTCGCGATCCCAATTCAAACGGCACGGAACCGGTCACGGTGAAACTCATCGTTCTCGATCCAAACAACGTACAACCGCTGATGGAAGTCGAACCCGGCAGCGTCGACTTCGGCACCCTTGCGGTCGGGCAGGCATCTGCGCCCGCGGCCGTGACCCTTAGAAACGTCGGCAACGGCGACCTGGTCGTGGGCGCGCTGGCGGTGACTGGAACGAACAACGCCAGTTTCATGGTCGGCAACGATGGCTGCTCCAGCCAGGTCGTTCCGCCGATGTCGTCATGTGGATTCGAGATTCTCATGAACCCCACCGTCGCCGGGCCACTGGTTGCGCAAGTCGAGATGCCCAGCAATGCGGCCGGTGGCGTTGAAACCGTCGATGTGTCCGGAACCGGCATCCAGGGCGAACTGGACATTACGCCCTCCAGCATCGATTTCGGTTTGGTCGACATCGGCCAGGCGTCGTCTCCGCCACAGGTCGTCACCATCGAGAACACCGGTTCCGGCGACCTGGTCCTGGGGGCATTGGGGCTCAACGGCCCGCATGCATCGAGCTTTTCCGTCGGCGCGGACAACTGCTCCGGCGAGACGCTGGTTCCGGCCTCAACCTGCCAGTTCGACCTGGTCATGATCCCGATGGCGATCGGTCCGCTGGCAGCCGAGATCAACATTCCCAACAACGTCACCCCGACGCCCGGCTCCGTTTCACTCATCGGCACGGGCGTCCAGGGAACACTCGGTTTCAGTCCGGCCATACTGGACTTTGGATTGGTCGGCCAGGGCACGACTGCGCCCACCATGACGGTCGTACTGAGCAACACCGGCGGCACGGGTATTATCGTAAACCAGGTCATATTGCCCGCGGGCCCGTTCGCACGCTCCGGTGGCGACTGCGGGGCGACACCGTTCACGATTGCAGCCGGTGCGAGCTGTAGCCTGGGGTTCACTTTCAGCCCTGCCGTCCCGGGACCATCCGACCGCACCGTGACCATTGTCAGCGACGCGCCATCCAGCCCGGATACGTTCCTGCTCCGGGGTGACGGCGACGCCACTGGCGGAGGAAGTACCGGCGGCCCGACGGTTCCAGTGCCTGCGACTCGAATGGAATCATTGCTCGCACTGCTGGCTGTGCTGGCCTTGACCGGCGGATTTGCAGCGCGGTCACGACGCCGACATACCCCGTAGTTTTCAACCCAACCTGTCCGGCGCAACCAATTAGTTTCTTTTGATACAATTGTCCGCCGACCCGGGACGGTTGTAGAACCGACCCAGATTTTCCTGATGCCGGCCGTTATTCCAACATGCCCGCAGACTCCACAAACGGTCTGCATGGAAGCGCCCGGACGACTATCACGTTGGAGAACCCCACCCAAATGGAACTCTTTGAGACCATCCAGAGCACCGAGCACGAGCAGATCGTGTTCTGCAACAACACCGACGTCGGCCTGAAGGCCATCATCGCCATTCACAACACCACGCTGGGCCCCGCGCTGGGCGGCCTGCGCATGTGGCCTTACGGCTCCGAGCAGGAAGCACTGAACGATGTGCTGCGCCTGTCGCGCGGTATGACCTACAAGGCGGCGGTGTCCGGCCTGAACCTGGGTGGTGGCAAGGCCGTGATCATCGGCGACCCGCGCCAGGACAAGTCCGAGGCGCTGTTCCGCGCCTTCGGCAAGTTCATCGACACGCTGGGTGGGCGTTACATCACGGCCGAAGATGTCGGCATCGATGTGAACGACATGGAATTCATTTTCCAGGAAACCAATAACGTGGTCGGCGTACACCAGGTGCACGGCGGCTCGGGCGACCCGTCGCCGTTCACGGCCTTTGGCACGCTGCAGGGCATCCGCGCGGCGCTGGCGGCCAAGTTCGGTGATGACGAAGTCGGCAAGTACAGCTTTGCCGTGCAGGGCGCGGGCCATGTCGGCCACCACCTGGTGAAACTGCTGCGCGAGGCCGGCGCCAAGGTGTTCGTCACCGACATCAACGAAGAAGCCGTGGCCGAGGCCGTCGAGATGGGCGCCGAGGCCGTGGGCCTGGACGAGATCTACGATGTCGACGCCGACGTGTTCAGCCCCTGCGCACTGGGCGCGGTGGTCAACGAGAACACGCTGGATCGTTTCAAGTTCAAGGTGGTGGCCGGTGCCGCCAACAACCAGCTGGCCAATAACGAGGCCGGCGACGAACTGGAAAAACGCGGCATCCTCTACGCGCCGGACTACGCCGTGAACGCCGGTGGCCTGATGAATGTCTCCATCGAGTTCGAGGGTTACAGCGAGGAGCGCGCCTTCCGCATGACGCGCACCATTTATTACAACCTGAAACGCATCTTCGAAATCGCCGAGCGCGATGGCATCCCCACTTACCAGGCCTCCGACCGCATGGCCGAGGAACGCATCGCCATCCTGGGCAAGATCAAGATGCCGCACATGGGCAAGCCGCATCGCTTCCCGGGCCGGGAGCGCAACAGCGGCTGACACATTCGCGAACCATACTGGACAGGCTGACCGGAGGGGGACGCCCATGAACGAGGAACTGGAACTGCTGCGCGACACCGCGCGGCGATTCGCCGAGGCCGAAATCGCGCCGCGCGCGGCCGAGATTGACGAGGTCAATGAATTCCCGCAGGACCTGTGGCCGAAGCTCGGCGAACTGGGCCTGCTGGGCATGACCGTGCCCGCCGAGTACGGCGGCTCGGAGATGGGCTACCTGGCCCACGTGGTGGCGATGGAGGAAATCTCCCGCGCTTCGGGTTCGGTTGGCCTGTCCTACGGCGCGCATTCGAACCTTTGCGCCGACAACCTGCAGCGCAACGGCACCGAGGAACAGAAGCAACGCTTCCTGCCGGGCCTGTGCAGCGGCGAGACGGTCGGCGCGCTGGCCATGTCCGAGCCGGGTGCCGGCTCCGACGTGGTGGGCTCCATGGCCTGCCGCGCCGAGCAACGTGACGACGGCACCTGGGTCGCCAACGGCAACAAGATGTGGATCACCAACGGTCCCGAGGCCGGCGTGCTGATCGTCTACATGCGCACCGCCGGCCCGGAAGCGGGCTCAAAATGCATGACCGCCTTCCTGGTCACCGACGACCTGCCCGGCTTCCGCAAGGCACAAAAGCTCGACAAGCTGGGCATGCGCGGCTCCAACACCTGCGAGCTGGTGTTCGAGGACTGCGTGATTCCGGCCGAAAACGTGCTCGGCGAAGTGCACCACGGCGTGAAAGTACTGATGAGCGGCCTGGACACCGAGCGCCTGGTGCTGTCGGGCGGCCCCGTCGGCCTGATGCAGGCGGCGCTGGACCTGGCACTGCCCTACACCCGCGAGCGCAAGCAGTTCGGCAAGGCCCTGGGCGAATTCGGCGTCATGCAGGCCAAGCTGGGTGACATGTACACCGCGCTGCAGTCCTCGCGCGCCTTCGCCTACCAGGTGGCCGAGGCCTTCGACGCCGGCCGCAAGTCACGCGTCGACCCCGCGGCCTGCCTGCTGCACGCCTCGCGCTCGGCTGTCGAGGTGACGCTGGAAGCGATCCAGACACTGGGTGGCAACGGCTACATCAACGAGTATCCGGCCGGCCGCCTGCTTCGCGACGCCAAGCTCTACGAGATCGGCGCCGGCACCAATGAGATCCGGCGCATGCTGATCGGCCGGGAGCTGGTGCAGGACAAAGCATAGACCGGGCGAGTTTGTTACACTTATTAAGTGCGCACTTAGTATGTGGAAATGCGAATGAACCTGACACTTTCAATCGACAAGGACCTGCTAGAGCGTGCCCGGAAGGCCGCTCGGGCGCAGGGCAAGAGCGTCAACCAGTTGGTGCGTGAGTACCTCGAGCAGTTGTCCTCCGGCCAGGCGCTGGAAGCCACGATTGACGAGTACGTCGCCGGATGCGGTCAGGGCCACCGCGAGGGCTGGGCGTTCGACCGCGACGAACTTCATGAAAGAACTTAGTTTTTTCGATACCAACGTCCTGGTTTACGCCGAAGACGCCGACGAGCCGATCAAGCGGCCACTGGCCATTGAGTTGATCACGCAGGCCATGCGGGACGGCACCGGGGTGATCTCCACGCAGGTCCTGCAGGAGTTCTTTGTCGTCAGCACCCGGAAGCTCGGCATCGAACCGGCAACTGCACAACGACGCATGCAACTGCTGACCAGGCTCAATGTCATACAGGTCACTGCGGACGATACGCTTGCTGCCGTTGACCTGGTCAGGCTTCACCAGGTGTCTTACTGGGATGCACTGATCATCAGTGCGGCCCGGAAAGGTGGTTGTGCAACGCTGGTCAGCGAAGACATGAGCCATGGACAGGACATCAACGGCGTTCGGCTCCAGAACCCCTTTATCGGTGCGGTGCACGAGCGCTGAAACACATCGGCAGGTGTATGATTTTCATGCCGCCGAATCATCAACAGAAACACGGACACGACAACCATGACTGACATCATCATCGCCGGTGCCAAGCGCACCGCAATCGGCTCGTTCCAGGGCCAGTTCAACGACGTCCCGGCTGACGAACTGGGCGCGACCGCCATCACCGCGGCCGTGGAACACGCCGGTATTGACGCCAACTCGGTGGATGACGTCGTCATGGGCTGTGTGCTGCCCGCGGGCGTGGGCCAGGCGCCGGCAAGACTGGCTTCCCGCAAGGCCGGCATTCCGCTGTCGGCCGCGGCGATGACCGTCAACAAGGTCTGCTCATCCGGGCTGGCCGCCGTGATGTTGGGTCACGACCGCATCGCGGCCGGCACCTCGAAGGTGGTGGTCGCCGGCGGCATGGAATCGATGACCCGTTCGCCATACCTGCTGCCGAAGGCCCGCGGCGGCTACCGTATGGGTCACGGCGAGGTGCTGGACCACATGTTCACCGACGGACTGCAGGACCCGGACGATGGCTTCATGATGGGCGTCTACGGCCAGCGTTGCGCGGACAAGTACGAGTTCACCCGCGAGGAAATGGACGCCTTCGGCATTGCCTCCGTCGAGCGCGCGCTGCGCGCGATGGACAACGAATTCGGCGACGAGATCACCCCGGTGACCGTGCGCTCGCGCCGCGGCGAGACCGTCGTCGACCGCGACGAAGAGCCGCCGCGCTGTAACCTGGAAAAACTCCCGACGCTGCGCGCCGCCTTCGCGAAAGACGGCACCGTCACCGCGGCCACGTCCTCGAAAATCTCCGACGGCGCGGCAGCCACCGTGCTGATGAGCGCCGACACCGCCGCCGAACTGGGCGTCACGCCGCTGGCGCGCATCGTCGCCCACGCCACGCACTCACAGGAATCGGAGTGGTTCACGACCGCCCCCGTGGGTGCTGTCGCAAAGGTGCTGGATAAGGCCGGCTGGTCGGTCGACGACGTTGACCTGTTCGAAATCAACGAGGCCTTCGCCGCGGTCACCATGGCGGCCATGCGCGATCACGACATCCCGCACGACAAGGTCAACGTCAACGGTGGCGCCTGCGCACTGGGCCACCCCATCGGCGCCAGCGGCGCGCGCTTGCTGGTGACCCTGCTGAACGCACTCGCACAGCGCGGCTTGAAACGGGGCGTGGTGTCGCTGTGCAACGGCGGCGGCGAAGCAACCGCAATCGCGGTGGAGCGGCTATAGACGGACCAGGCGCACTTCCAACCAATCGGCAATCGCGTCCAGGCTGGCGCGGTTGCCGATGACATCATCGACGATGAATGACTCGCCGCGTGTGCCGTCCACTTCGATTCGGTAGCCGTTCATCCTGAGGAAAATGGCGGTGGTGGCAAATGCTACGCGCTTGTTGCCGTCGACGAAGCAGTGGTTCTGGCACAGGCTCTGCAGCAATGCCGCGGCCTGCATGGAAAGTGAGTCGTAGTAGCCGGTCTGCGGTCGCAGCAGGGCGGACTCCAGCAACCCCAGGTCACGAATACCGCTTGTTCCCCCAAACCGCTCGATCAGTACCCGGTGCAGATCAAGGGTCTCCTGCAGCGTGGGAAACAGCGTCGCCTGCATGGCCTACTTCGCCAGTCGGCTCAGCAGGTCGGCGTGCTCGTCCAGGACTTCACTCATCGCGTCACGGAACGCCGGGCGAACCTGTGCCCGGGCCAGGTACTCACCGACCGCCTCGTTGACGACGCTGGAGATACTCCGCCCACTGCTCTTCGCATACTTCCTGAGCTCGAACAGGGTTGTTTCGTCGAGCTGGGTGGCAAATTTCGTGGCTTTCATTCCTGGAGTATTCATGATATTTCATGATTTTTCAAGAATTCAGCCAGGTGAACAGGCACTGTGAATGGCCTGACTCTGAGCAGAGGGCCCGGGTGAGACTCGGCTCGAAGCTGCGCCAGCGTGTAAAATGGCGCTCCCGGCTCAAGCGCCCCGCGCGCCAAGGATTGAATTGACCCCATGAGCGTCATCGAAACCCGGCTCGACCCCTCGCAGGCGTCCTTCGACGCCAATGTCGGCACCATGCGTGGCCTGGTCGACGACCTGGGCAAGCAGCTGGAGACGGTGAAGCTGGGCGGCGGCGACGACGCGCGGGTCAAGCACCTGAAGCGCGGCAAGATGCTGCCGCGCGACCGGGTGGAAGGGCTGCTCGACAAGGACAGTGCGTTCCTGGAGCTCTCGGCGCTGGCCGCCCACGGCCTGTACGACGGCGCGGCGCCCGGCGCCGGCATCATCACCGGCATCGGCCAGGTGCATGGCCGCGACGTGATGGTGGTGGCCAACGACGCCACGGTGAAGGGCGGCACCTATTTCCCGATGACGGTGAAGAAGCACCTGCGCGCGCAGGCCATCGCCGCCGAGAACCACCTGCCGTGCGTCTACCTGGTCGACTCCGGCGGCGCCTTCCTGCCACTGCAGGACGAGGTGTTCCCCGACCGCGAGCACTTCGGCCGCATCTTTTTCAACCAGGCCCGGTTGGCCGCCGACAACATTCCGCAGATCGCCGTGGTGATGGGCTCGTGCACCGCCGGCGGCGCCTACGTGCCGGCCATGTGCGACGAGTCCATCATCGTCAGGAAGCAGGGCACGATTTTCCTGGGCGGCCCGCCGCTGGTGAAGGCCGCCACCGGCGAGGTGGTGGACGCCGAGACCCTGGGCGGCGCCGAGGTGCACTCGTCCAAATCCGGCGTCACCGACCACCTGGCCGACAGCGACGGCCACGCCCTGCAATTGGCGCGCGAGGCGCTGGCCAGCCTGAACCGGCCGGCGTTTACTGCCTACGAACGCGCGGAACCGGTCGCACCCAAATACAAGGCCGAAGAACTTTATGGCGTGGTCCCGCGCGACTCGCGCGTGCAGTTGCCCATCCGCGAGGTCATCGCCCGCATCGTCGACGGCAGCGAGTTCCACGAGTTCAAGGCCCGCTACGGCAAGACCCTGGTCTGCGGCTTCGCCCGCATCGACGGCTGGCCGGTGGCCATCATCGCCAACAACGGCATCCTGTTCTCCGAGTCGGCGCTGAAGGCCGCGCACTTCATCGAACTGGCCGACAAGCGCGGCATCCCGCTGGTGTTTTTGCAGAACATCACCGGCTTCATGGTCGGCCGCGCCTACGAAAACGCCGGCATCGCGAAAGACGGCGCCAAGATGGTCACGGCCGTCGCCACCGCCCGCGTGCCCAAGTTCACGGTGGTCATCGGCGGCAGCTTCGGCGCCGGCAACTACGCCATGGCCGGCCGCGCCTACGACCCACGCTTTCTGTGGATGTGGCCCAATGCCCGCATCTCGGTGATGGGCGGCGAACAGGCCGCCTCGGTGCTGGCCACGGTGCGCCGCGATGGTATCGAAGCGAAAGGCGGCGAATGGTCCAGCGAAGACGAGGCCGAATTCCGCCGCCCGATCCTGGAAGGCTACGACCGCCAGGGCCACCCCTACTACGCCACCGCCCGCCTGTGGGACGACGGCATCATCGACCCCATCGACACCCGCGCCACGCTGGCCCGCGGCCTGGCGATCGCCGCCAACGCGCCACTGGCGCCGCAGCGCGTGCCGATGTTCAGGATGTAACGACCAGCCGGGGGAGCGAAACATGAGCAACCTGCAGTATCACCTGGAAGACGGCGTCGCCACGCTGACGCTGAACCGCCCTGAGGTCCACAACGCCTTCGACGACGAACTGATCGGCTGCCTGACCGACACCCTGCTGTCAGTAGGTAAGGACGACGCGGTGCGCGTGGTGGTGCTGACCGGCGCCGGTAAATCGTTCTCCGCCGGCGCCGACCTGAACTGGATGCGCCGCATGGCCGAGGCCGACGCCGCCACCAACGAACACGACGCCCTGCACCTGGCGCGCCTGATGCGCACCCTGAACTACCTGCCGAAACCCACCATCGCCCGCGTCAACGGCGCCGCCATTGGCGGCGGCCTGGGCCTGGTGGCGTGTTGCGACATTGCAGTTGCACCCGAAAACGCCGAGTTCGCCACCAGCGAAGTTCGACTGGGCCTGGCCCCGGCGGTGATCTCGCCCTATGTCATCCGCAAGATTGGCGAGAGCCACGCGCGGCGGTATTTCCTGACCGGTGAGCGCTTCGACGCCAGCCACGCCAAACATATCGGCCTGGTGCATGAAGTCGCATCACACGATGAGCTGGACGACACCATCAATGCGTTCACGGCGCGCCTTGCAAAGGGTGGCCCCACCGCCCAGGCGCACAGCAAGGCGCTGACCGGACTCGCCGGCGGCCACGATGTCGATGCACAACTTGCGCTCGACCAGCACACCGCCCGCCTGATCGCGAAACTTCGCACGGGCGCCGAGGGCCGCGAAGGCATGCGCGCCTTTCTCGACAAACGAACACCTGACTGGATTTCCCGGGGCAGCGACCCCAAGGAGTAGAACATCATGAAGATTGAACAGGCGAAAGCCGTCATCACCGGCGGCGCCTCCGGCCTCGGCCTGGCCGTGGCGAAGCATTTCGTCGCCGCCGGCGGCCAGGTCACGTTGCTGGACATCAACGACGAGGCCGGCGCGGCGGCCGTTGCTGAACTCGGCGACGCGGCCAAATACCTGAACGTCAACGTCACGGACGAGGCCGCCGTGGTGGCCGCCGTCGAGGCGGCGAAGGGCCACATGGGCGGCGTCAACGTCAACGTCAACTGCGCCGGTATTATCGGCGCCGGCCGGGTGCTGGGGCGCGAGGCGCCGATGGCGCTGGATTTTTTCGCCAACGTGATCAACATCAACCTGGTGGGCAGCTTCAATGTCGCCAAGGCGTCGGCGTCGGCCATGGAGGCGAATGAGCCGGGCGAAGACGGCGAGCGCGGCGTGATCATCAACACCGCCTCGGTGGCGGCCTACGAGGGGCAGATCGGCCAGGCGGCGTATTCGGCCAGCAAGGGCGGCATCGTCGGCATGACGCTGCCGATGGCGCGCGAGTTCACGCGCATTGGCGTGCGCGTCATGGCCATCGCCCCGGGTATTTTCTGGACGCCGATGGTGGACGGCATGCCGCCGGAGGTGCAGGAGTCGCTGTCGGCGTCGATTCCGTTCCCGTCGCGGCTGGGGAAACCCGAAGAGTTTGCTGAACTCGCGGCCCATATCGTGGAGAATGGGTACCTCAACGGCACCACGATTCGACTGGACGGTGCCGTCCGCATGCAACCAAAGTAAGGAAACCGACGTGGAAACGTTCACGGAAGTACGTGATTTCGTCATCGGCCATCACGAGCTGATCATCGACGAACCCTTCCTGCTGGGCTTTGAGTGCCCGGTGGGCAAAGACGGCCGCAAACAGAGCATCTTCCTGGCCGAGCTGAAAGGCAACGACGGCCGCCGCTACCTGCGTGTGGAAACACCGGTGGTGCCACTGGAAGACTTCGATGCCGAGAAGTGCCTGCGCATCAACCTGATGCAGCGGGTGGGTTACCTGGCCGTTGGTGACCTGGACGGCACGGCCTATATCAAGATGTGCGAGAACCTGCCTTATGCCTCGGTCAACGGGCAGGAACTGGAGCACGTGATTAACGAGGTCGCGCCGTTTGCGGACCGCTTCGAGCAGGTTCTGGAGGGCGACAGCGACGTCGCCTGATCATTCAACTTTTACGGGGGAAACATGGAACAACTGGAATCCTGGTACGCCGACGCCGGCATCACCGATCTGCTGATCACGTTCGGCTTCAACCTGCTGATCGCGCTGGTCATCCTGTTCGTCGGCATGCGCCTGGCGCGCTGGTCACGAAAGTGGCTGGAGAAAGTGCTCCGCAAGCGCGAGATGGACGATATCCTCGTTGACTTCCTAGGCACCATCGCCTGGTCAATCGTGTTGGCTGTGACGGTCGTGGCCGCGCTCGACAAGATGGGCATTCCGGCCGCCTCGCTGGTGGCCGTCATGGGTGCCGCCGGCCTGGCCATCGGCCTGGCCATGAAGGACTCGCTGAGCAACTTCGCCGCCGGCGTGATGATGGTGATCTTCCGGCCGTTCACGAAGGGTGACTTCGTCGAGGCCGGCGGGGAAGCGGGCACGGTGGACGAGATCTTCCTGGTCTCGACCCGCCTGGTGACGCCTGACAACAAGGAAGTCACCATCCCCAACGGCGTGGTCTGGAACCAGCCGATCACCAACTTCACCACGCGCGACACGCGCCGCATCGACATGGAGTTCGGCGTGGGCTACGGCGATGACCTGAAGGTGGCCGCCGAGATCCTGATGCGGGTCTGCACCGAGCATCCGAAGGTGCTGAAAGACCCGGCGCCGGTGGTGCTGATCACCGCGCTGGCCGATTCCAGCGTCAACTTCTGGGTCCGGCCGTGGACCGCAACCTCTGACTACTGGGTCGTGCGCGCGGAAATCATGGAAAAAGCCAAGGCCGAGCTGGAAGCCGCGGGCTGCAACATTCCCTTCCCGCAGCGCGACGTTCACATTCACGAAGTGAAAGAAGGAGAGTAATCGCACATGGCTAACGAGGGCTATCACGAACCCGTCGAGGAACTCAGCGATGAGACCCGCGACATGCACCGCGCCATCATCTCGCTGATGGAAGAACTGGAAGCGGTGGACTGGTACCAGCAGCGCGTCGATGCCTGCAAGGACCCGGAACTGGCCAAGATCCTGGCCCACAACCGCGACGAAGAGAAGGAACACGCGGCCATGGTGCTGGAGTGGATCCGCCGCCGCGACCCGAAGTTCAGCGAAGAGATGAAAGACTACCTCTTCACCGAGGGCGAAATCGGGCACCACCACGATTGAGCCGCGCCGCGCGCAAGGGGTCTGAACGCCGCACCGGGAAACCGGGGCGGCGTTTTTCCGTGCGCAACACGTTGCGTGACGCGCTGCGCCGGCCGTCGGGCTGGGTGCTGCTGGTCGTCAACCTGGGCATCCTGGTCGGCGTGCTGCGCTTCGACTGGAGCGTGTTCGAAATCGTTTTCCTGTACTGGGCCGAGAACGTCATCATCGGCGTGATCAACGTGTTCCGGATGCTGCTCGCCTCGCCGCTGCCGATACCCAAAGAAATTCCGCGCGACCAGATCCCGCCGAAAGCGAAGGGCGCCCTCTGGGCCGTCAATATCGGCGCGAAGCTGTTCATGGTGCCGTTTTTCTGCGTCCATTACGGCATGTTCACGATGGTGCACGGCGCCTTCGTGTTCGACCTGTTCAACAAGGAAAACAGCCACGGCATGGACTACTGGAAATCGATCCCCGAGTTCATGACCACGGCACTGGCCATGTCGCTCGCGGCACTGGCCATCAGCCACCTGTATTCCTTCTTCACCAACTACATCGGCCGCGGCGAATGGCGCACGGCCACGGTGGGCGAGATGATGGCGCGCCCCTACGGGCGTATCATCGTGCTCCACATCACCATCATTTTCGGCGGCATGCTGGCCATGGCGCTGGGCAGCCCGGTGGGCCTGCTGCTGGTGCTGGTGCTGCTGAAAACCATCACCGACCTCGCCATGCACGAACGCGAACGCGAAAAACTGAATGACCCGGTGGAACCTGTCACTGAATCCACCGTCGAACACGAATCTGAAAGGAGAACTCCATGAAATCACGCGCCGCCGTCGCCCGCGCTGCCGGGCAGCCCCTGGTCATTGAAGAAATCGACGTCGCCGGCCCGAAGGCCGGTGAAGTGCTGGTGCGCATCGTCGCCACCGGTGTTTGCCACACCGATGCGTTCACGCTCTCGGGCGCCGATCCGGAAGGCCTGTTTCCCGCGGTCCTTGGCCACGAAGGCGGCGGCATCGTCGAGGAAGTCGGCGCCGGCGTGACCTCGCTGAAACCCGGCGACCACGTGATCCCGCTGTACACGCCGGAATGCCGCGAGTGCTCGTTCTGTAAATCCGGCAAGACCAACCTGTGCCAGAAGATCCGCGCCACCCAGGGCCAGGGCCTGATGCCCGACGGCACCTCGCGGTTCTCGTCCGGCGGCGAGCCGCTGTTCCACTACATGGGCACGTCAACGTTCAGCGAATACACCGTGGTGCCGGAGATCGCGCTGGCGAAGATCAACCCGGCGGCGCCGCTGGACAAGGTCTGCCTGCTCGGTTGTGGCATCACCACCGGCATCGGTGCGGTGCTGAACACCGCGAAAGTGGAGCCGGGCTCGACCGTTGCCGTGTTCGGCCTGGGCGGGATTGGTCTCGCAGTGATCCAGGGCGCTGTGATGGCCGGTGCGGAACGCATCGTCGCCGTCGACACCAACCCCGACAAGTTCGACATGGCCAAGGCGCTGGGCGCGACCGATTTCGTCAACCCGAAAGACCATGACGCGCCCATCCAGGACGTGATCGTCGACCTGACCGACGGCGGCGTCGACTACTCCTTCGAGTGCATCGGCAACGTCGAGGTCATGCGCGCGGCGCTGGAGTGCTGCCACAAGGGCTGGGGCGAGTCGATCATCATCGGCGTGGCCGGCGCGGGGCAGGAAATCAGCACGCGGCCATTCCAGCTGGTCACCGGCCGGGTCTGGCGCGGCACCGCCTTCGGCGGCGTGCGCGGTCGCACCGAGCTGCCGGGCTACGTGGATAAATACATGGCCGGCGGCATCAACCTGGACGACATGGTCACCCATACCATGGGCCTGGAAGACATCAACAAGGCCTTCGACCTGATGCACGACGGCGAGAGCATCCGCTCCGTGGTGATTTTCTGAGCCAGGAACCCGCGCACATGGAAAAACTGTCATCCACCGGTAGCTTCGGCGGCCGGGTCGAACGCTACAGGCACGCCAGCACCACGCTTAACTGCGACATGGAATTCGGCGTCTACCTGCCACCGCAGGCCGATGCCGGCCCCGTGCCGGTGCTGTGGTGGTTGTCCGGCCTGACCTGCACCGACGAGAACTTCATGCAAAAAGCCGGCGCCCAGCGCCTGGCCGCCGAACTCGGCATGGCGATTGTCTGCCCCGACACCAGCCCGCGCGGCACTGACCTGCCCGGCGAGCACGACGACTGGGATTTTGGCTCCGGTGCCGGTTTCTACGTCAATGCGACGCAGAAACCGTGGAGTGACCACTACCGCATGTACGACTACGTGACGAAGGAGCTGCCGGCCCTGGTGGAAGCGAACCTGCCAGTCACTGACCGGCGCGCCGTCAGCGGCCATTCGATGGGCGGACACGGCGCCCTGCTCTGCGCCCTGCGCGAGCCGGAACGCTACGCCTCGGTCAGCGCTTTCGCGCCGATCTGCCACCCGTCCGACTGTCCGTGGGGCGTGAAGGCCTTCAGCCACTACCTGGGCGACGACCGCAACGACTGGCGCCCCTGGGACGCCACCCAGCTGCTCACCGACGTCGACATCCAGCTGCCCATCCTGATCGACCAGGGCGCCGACGACCCGTTCCTGGGCGAGCAGCTGAAACCCGGCGCGCTGGAGCAGGCGGCGATCTGCGCCCACCACCCGCTGGAGATCAGGCTACGTGAAGGTTACGACCACTCGTACTTCTTCGTGGCCAGCTTCATCGACGACCACCTGCGGCATCACGCCCGCGCGCTGGGGCTCATCGCGACCGACTGAACGTCTTTTGCAGGGCCGGGCTCCGGTTGGGTGGGTTCAAGACGCGCTCGAGTCCATCCTTGGATCGCTTGGACGCGGCCATCCATGGCCGCGTACAGTCTTGAACCCACCCAACCGGATCCCGGCCTGAAACGGCGTTGCCAGCCGGGATGAATGCATCTTTAGGGGTGTAGTACAAATGAAAGTTGTTCGGCACCGATCGGGTGTTCGAGCAGATCCCTCAGCAAGCAATACACCACCCTGGCAATGCCTTGTTCTTGGCGGACCCACCGCGACACGCGTTCAGGCGCGGTTCCGGGTCGCTGTTTTCAGGACCGTACGCGGCCAGGGATGGCCGCGTCCGAGCGTTCCATGGACGGACTCGAGCGTGTCCTGAAAATAGCGACCCGGAACCGCGCCCTGCTACGCCGTCGACCCGGGTTCGCCCCAGAACAGGCAGTCGAGCGCGCCCTTGTAGCCGTAGCGGTCGAGGTCAATCTTGCCGTCGATGAAGACGACACCCTCTTCCTGCAGCAGGTTCTTCTGCTTCTGGTAACCATTGGAGTCGGGCGGGAATGAAATCTTGCCCTGGGCGTTGATGACGCGGTGCCAGGGGAGCTTCACGTCCCGCGGCGCCCGGCGCATCGCCTGGCTCACGCGCCGTGCCTGGCGCGGCAGGCCCGAAAGCCGGGCCACATCACCGTAAGTCAGTACATGCCCACGCGGAATATCCTGGACGACCTTCCACACCGCTTCCGCCCACTCACGATCAGGGCGAGTGGGCGCACTCGCCCCCGAATCAAGCTCGGTGTCGGCACTCACGTCGTTCATAAAGATGATCAATACGGATATTTGATGGCTTGCATTCTAACAGCGCAAAAGTGAAGTCCCCGTTAGTCGCCCACCGGACCTGCCAAACGCCCGCTCGATGCCCGCTGCCGTCGGGCATTTTTTCGACTGGCAAGGCGGAATGAGCGCCGTGTAGCAGCGCTACACAAGCGATTGACAACGCCGCCAGGCGAGAAAAGGGCCACGGCCCGAAGGGTTGCGGCGAAGCCGCAACAGAGGGCATCGAGAGGGCGTTTGGCAGGTCCCAAAAAAAGCGGGCCGGCTCCGAGCCGGCCCGCTGTCTTGCGCCGCCCTCTCGAGAAGGGAGAGGAACCCGGTGGGCGGCTATTCCCGGAAACGCCGACGCGCCAACGACGCGAAGGTCCACCGTTTCCGGCAAAGGGAGTCGTCTGAGGGCCCACACAGGGGACGAGGTGGGTAACCAAAACGCGAGCAGGGGAAAGACGCGGTACCGAACCCGGACGCACCCGGGCTGAAGGGAGGCCAAAAATTCTTGCGAACTCGAACCATTTCCGTGGTTCCTGCCGCTACCGATGGCAGCGGTGTCTTCCCTGACTCACTCCCTGACCAAACCGTAGCAGATGCGGCGCTGAAATCAAACTCAAAGAATCATCTTTGTGGCGGCGGGCGTCAGCGATGATCGCCGGGGTCGCCCTTGGCTTCGCGCTGTGCCGCGGCCAGGATACCGCGCAGGATATTCATCTCGTTCTGGTCCGGCCGGGCCCGGTTGAACAGGCGTCGCAACCGCATCATCAGGCGCTTGGGCTGGTCGGGGTTGAGGAAGCGGATATCCAGAAGTGTCTGTTCCAGGTGCTCGTAGAAGCGCTCCATCTGCACGGCATCCACGGGGGCCCAGTCCAGCGGGGCACGTTCGATGCTGGTGTCGTCCAGCGCCGCCATGCGCAGTTCGTAGGACACCACCTGCACGGCCTGGGCCAGGTTCAATGAGCCGAAGTCCGGGTTGGTCTCGATGTGGACCAGCTGGTGGCAGCGCTGGATCTCCTCGTTGGTCAGGCCCCAGGCCTCGCGACCGAACAGGATGGCGACATCGCCGGACTCCTCGCCAACGGTTTCGGCCAGTGACTCGACCGCGGCGCGGCGCACGTCCATCTGCGGCATCGACAGGCTGCGCAGGCGGGCGCTGGTGCCCATGACGAGCCGGCAGCCCTCCAGGGCACCTTCGAGGTCATCGTGAACCTTCGCGGTGTGCAGCAGGTCCGCCGCGCCGGAGGCCAGCGCGGTGGCGTCGGCGCTGGGAAACGTCGCTTCCGGGGCCACCAGGTGCAGCTGCGACAGGCCCATGACCTTCATGGCGCGGGCGGCCGCGCCGATGTTGCCGGGGTGGGTGGTGTGGATCAGCACGATGCGCACACGGGCCAGGCGCTCTGCCGCCTGCGCTGCCGTTCTGGTATCCTGTGCCGCCCTGTCGTCGAGTGTTTGTTTCATGGCCCATCCCGCGATAAATGTTGCCACCCAGGCCGCCCACGCCGCAGGCGAGCTGATGCGCCGGAATATGCGCAACCTGGATTCGGTTCCGGTCGCCAAAAAGGCCCGTCACGACTACGTCAGTGAAGTCGACCAGGCCTGCGAGGACGTGATTGTAAGGGAAATCCGCAAGTACTATCCCGATCACGCCATCCTGGGCGAGGAAGGCGGCATGCAGGGCGAATCCGACCACGTCTGGATCATCGACCCGCTGGACGGCACCAGCAACTACCTGCAGGGCATCCCGCATTTCGCGGTGTCCATCGCCTTGCAGGTGAACGGCCGGACCGAGCACGGGCTGATCTACGACCCGATGCGCGACGAGCTGTTCACGGCCAGCCGCGGCAAGGGCGCCTACCTGGACCAGCGCCGCATCCGCGTCTCGCAGCGCAAGACGCTGGATGACGCGATCATCTCCACGGCTTTCCCGTTCCGGCAGCGCGAACTGATGCCGATGTACACGAAGATGTTCTCTTCGGTGTTCCGGAAAATCCAGGACGTGCGCCGCGCCGGCGCCGCCGCGCTGGATCTCGCCTGGACCGCCGCCGGACGCCTGGATGGCTATTTCGAGATTGGCACATCGGCCTGGGACGTGGCCGCGGGCGCCCTGCTGGTTCGCGAAGCAGGCGGCGTGTGCACGGATTTCGACGGGCGCGACAGGCTGGAGGACTCCGGCAACGTGATCGCCGCGCCGTTCAAGCTGATGACGCCGCTGCGGCAACTGATCGAGCCCGCCTGGGCCGAGTCGAAAAAGTAATCCCGTGAGCGCAACCGATCCGCGTTTCTCCCTCGCCGGCAAACGGGTGCTGGTCACCGGGGCCTCGAGCGGTTTCGGCGCGCATTTTGCCGATGTGCTGGCCGCGGCCGGCGCCGACCTGGTGCTGGCGGCGCGGCGGGTCGACAAGCTGGAACAGACGGCTGACGCCGTTCGCACGCACGGTCGTCAGGCACACGTGGCCGCGATGGACGTCTCCGATCCTGACAGCGTGGTCGTCGCGTTCGCCGACATGCCGCGCCCGGACGTCGTCATCAACAACGCCGGCATCAACCGTGTGGGCACCACCGAAAGCCTCTCGTCGGACGACTGGGACGCGGTGCTGGATACCAACCTGAAAGGGGTGTTCATGGTCGCGCAGCAGGCGATTCGCGGCTGGCTGGAAGCGGGCACCGGCGGCAACATCATCAACATCGCCTCCATCCTGGGCCTGCGGGTCAGCCTGCAGCTGCCGGCGTATAGCGCCTCGAAAGCCGCCGTGGTGCAGCTGACCAAATCGATTGCCGTGGACTACGCCCGCCAGGGCATCCGCTGCAATGCGATCTGCCCAGGCTATTTCGAGACCGACCTTAACCGCGAGTGGCTGAACTCGGAGGCCGGCCAGCGCCAGGTGCGGCGTGTACCCACGGGCCGGACCGGCCTGTTGCCGGAACTGGATGGCCCGCTGCTGTTGCTGGCGTCAGACGCGTCCAGCTACATCAATGGCGCCATCATTCCCGTGGACGGCGCCCACCTCTGCTCACCCCTGTAAGGCTTCTCGCAGCGCCGGCACGGCTTCGAACAGGTCGGCCACCAGGCCGATGTCCGCGATTTCGAAGATCGGCGCGTCCGGGTCCTTGTTGATCGCCACGATCGTACCCGCGTCCTTGATGCCCGTCAGGTGCTGGATGGCGCCCGAGATGCCCGCGGCGATGTACAGGTCCGGCGCGATGATTTTGCCGGTCTGGCCGACCTGCAGGTCGTTCGCCACGTAACCGGCGTCGACCGCGGCGCGCGAGGCGCCGACAGCGGCACCCAGCGTGTCGGCCAGGCCATACAGCACATCGAAGTTCTCGGCACTGCCGAGGGCGCGACCGCCGGAGACCACCCGTGACGCGGTCTGCAGGTCTGGCCGGTCGGACGCCGAGCTCTCCAGGCCCACGAACCGCGTATGCGTCGGCAGGTCGACATCCAGTGTCACCGACTCCACCCGGGCTTCGCCGCCGCCAGGCGCGGCCGCGAACGAGGCCGTCCTCACCGTCGCCACCACCGTTTCTTCACCCGGCGCGGTGACGGTGACAATGGCATTGCCCGCGTAGACCGGCCGGCGGAACTGGCGTTCGCCCAGGAGTTCCATGATGTCGCTCAGCTGATCCACGTCGAGCAGGGCCGCCACGCGAGGCAGCAGGTCCTTGCCGTACGTGGTGGACGGCGCCAGCACGTGCGTGTAATCACCCGCCAGGGCCGCCACCTGGGGCGCCAGCACCGCGGCCAGCGCGTGTTCATTGGCCGGGTGTTCGGCCACCTTCACGGCGTCGACACCCTGGATGGCCGCGGCTTGCCCGCCCAGCGCCTGGCCGTCGACGGCAAAGACCACCACGTCCACCTGTGCATCCGGCAGCGCTGTCGCGCAGGTCACGCATTTCGCCGTGCTCGGATTCAGCGTGGCGCCATCATGTTCCGCAATCACCAGTACCCGGGCCATCAGATCACCCCCCGTTCACGCAGCGCGCCGAGCAAGGCCGGCACATCGTCGACCATCACGCCGCGCGATCTTACCGGCGGCGGCGCATATGCATCTGGTGTCGGACCACCGGCCAGGCCCGGCGCGAGTTCATCCAGCGACAGGATGTCCAGTGGTTTGCGCTTGGCCTTCATGATGTCGGGCAGCTTGACGAAGCGCGGCTCGTTAAGCCGCAGGTCGGTGGTGACCACCGCCGGCAGGTCCACTTCAAGGGTTTCCAGCCCGGCGTCGACTTCGCGGGTCACGCGTGCACAACCGTCGACCAGTTCGATTTTCGACGCGAAGGTCGCCTGCGGGCGGTTCCACAGTGCCGCCAGCATCTGCCCGGTCTGGTTGTTGTCCCCATCGATGGACTGCTTGCCCAGCAGCACAAGGTCCGCCGACTCACGCTCGACCAGCGCCAGCAGCACCCTGGCGATGGCCCGCGGCGCCAGTGACTGTTCGGTGTCGACCAGGATGGCGCGGTCGGCGCCCATGGCCAGGCCGGTGCGCAACTGCTGCTCGGCGGCTTTCGGGCCGACGCTGGCGACCACCACCGAATCGGCAAGGCCGGCCTCGCGAAGACGCAGCGCTTCTTCCAGCGCGATCTCGTCGAAGGGATTGATGCCCATTTTCACGCCGCCGGTATCGACGCCGGTGCCGTCGGGGCGGACGCGCACGCGAACGCTGTAGTCGACGACGCGCTTGAGTCCTACGAGGATGGTTTTCATATCGGTGCTCCCTGGCCGCAGGATCAGCGGCCTTCGAATTTGGGTGTACGGCGCTCGAAGAACGCGCCCGTACCCTCGGCGAAGTCGCGGCTGCGGACCAGGCCGTCCTGGATCTCGCCTTCCAGCGCGATACTGGCGTCCAGGCCGTCGGACTCCACGTGCCGCAGAATGCGTTTGCTGTTCCTGAGCGTCAGGGGTGCGGCGGCGGCCAGTTGCGCCGCCAGGGCGTCGGTGGCGTCAAGCAGTTCGGCCGCCGGCACCACGCGGTTGGCCAGCCCGGTGGCCTGGCATTCACCGGCGGACAGGCGCTGCGACAGCGCGATAACCTCGAACGCGCGGCGCCGTCCCAGGCGCTCCAGCAGCAGGCCATGGAAACCGCCGTCCGGCACCAGGCTAATGGCGCCAAAGGCGCAATAGAGGCTGGCGTTATCCGCCATCACCACCAGGTCACAGGCCAGCGCCAGCGCCGCGCCGATACCGGCCGCGGTGCCGTTGACCGCCACGACGAACGGCTTGTCAGCTTCGCGGATGCCATTAATGACCGGCAGGTACTCGGTATCGAGCAGTTCCGTAACGAACCCTTCGCGCTCCGCACCCGGCAGGCGCTCGGCGAGGTCAGCGCCCGAGCAAAAGACATCACCGGCCGCGGCCAGCACGACCACGCGCACATCGTCGTCCGCTTCGGCGGCCTCGATCGCGCGGCGCAACTCCAGGCGCAGCGCCTGGTTGAGCGCGTTACGCACGTCAGGCCGGTTCAGGATGATGTACGCGACCTGCTGGTCGACGTTGTAGTCAATCGTCTCGAAAGTGTCCATGGCGAACCTCAGTCGGTGTTGGCCTCGGCGGCGACGCCGTCGCGGCAAAGGGTGTCGATGGTCGCATCGTCGTAGCCCAGCGCGGCCAGGCAGGCGCGGGTATCGGCGCCCGGGGCGTGGCGACCGTGCGCGACCCCGGAAGGTGTGCGGCTGAAACGCGGCGCGGGCGCCGGTTGCGGGTAGCCGTCGATGTCCAGGTAGGCGTGACGTGCCTGGTTGTGGTGATGCGCCGGTGCCTCGTTGACGTCGAGCACGGGCGTGCAGCAGGCATCGCTGTCTTCCAGCAGTGCGGCCCATTCGTCGCGGGTCTTGCCCCTGAAGGCTTCCGCCAGGGCCGCCTTCAGCTCGGGCCAGCGTTTGCGATCCAGCTGCGCTTCCGGATTGAATACGGCGGGATCAAGGCCGGCACGTTCGGCAAACTGCGTGAAAAAAGCCGGCTCAATGGCGCCCAGGGCCATGTAGCCCCCGTCCTTCGTCTCGTACGAGTCATAGAAAAACGCGGCGCCATCGAGCAGGTTACTCCCCCGCCTGCTGGCATCCCACAATTTGACGGCGTTGAAGCTGTGGCACATCCACATCAGGTTGGCGGCGCCGTCCACCATGGCCGCATCCACGACCTGGCCCTTTCCGGATCGCGACGCTTCCAGCAACGCGGCCAGCACGCCGGTGACCAGGAACATCGTCCCGCCACCGAAGTCGCCGACCAGGTTCAGTGGCGGCACCGGTGGCTCACCGGCGCGACCGATGGCATGCAACGCGCCGGTCAGCGCGATGTAGTTGATGTCGTGGCCGGCGTTGTTCGCCAGCGGACCTTCCTGACCCCAGCCCGTCATGCGGCCGAAGACCAGTTTCGGGTTGGTGGCCATGCACTCGGCCGGACCGATGCCGAGTTTTTCCATCACGCCGGGGCGGAAACCCTCGATCAGCGCATCGGCGCTGGCGACCAGTTCCATGAAGACCTGGCGGCCGCGCTCGCGCTTGAGGTCGAGCACGACGGAAGACTTTCCGCGGCGGCTCATGTCTTTCGCGAACAGTGGGTCGGTGCGGGTGTCGCGGTCGACACAGATCACCTCGGCGCCCATGTCGGCGAACAGCATGCCGGCCATGGGGCATGGCCCGACGCCCGCCACCTCGATGATCCGGTATCCGTTCAGTGCGCCCATGCCGGTTCAGCGGGGCTGCATGCGGATGCCGGCGTCCATGCGGATGCACTCGCCGTTGATGTAGTCGTTCTCGACGATCTGCGCGGAGAGCGACGCGATCTCGCTGGTCCTGCCCAGCCGTTTCGGGAACACCGTCGAGGCTTCCAGCGACTTGTAGTATTCCTCGTCGACCGTCTCGAACAACGGCGTGTGGATCAGGCCGGGTACGATGGTGTTGACGCGAATGCCGTACTCGGCCAGTTCGCGCGCCATCGGCAGCGTCATGCCCACCACCGCGCCCTTCGTGGCGCTGTAGGCCACCTGCCCGACCTGCCCTTCGTAGGCGGCGACCGACGCGGTGTTGATGATCACGCCACGCACGCCGTCATCGTTCTCCGGTTCGTTGGCAGCCATCTGCTCCGCCGCCAGCCGGCAGACATTAAAGGTGCCGACCTGGTTGATCATGACCACCTTCAGGTACCAGTCGAGCGGGTGCGGACCATTCTTGCCGAACGTCTTGCAGGCCATGCCGATGCCGGCGTAGTTGTTGACGATGTGCAGCGTGCCGAAGGCGGCCATGACCGCGGCGATACCCGCGGCAACCTCGGCCTCGTCGGCGACGTTGACCTTGTGGAACATGACGCAGTCGCCCAGTTCGGCCGCCAGCGCCTGGCCTGCGTCCTCATCAAGGTCGAAAATGGCGACCCTGGCGCCGTCGGCAGCGTAGCGTTCCACCGTGGCGCGGCCCAGTCCGGACGCGCCCCCGGTGACGATGGCGGTTTTGCCCGCAATCTGCATATGGGTATCTCCTGTTATTGTGTGGTGACCGTTGGAAAGTGGCGCCTACTCGAAGTGCCCTTTGGCCGCCGCCGTTTCGGTCACAATCGCCGGCACTGCGAATCGCTCGCCGTAACGTTCGGCCAGTTCCGCGCAACGATCCGCGAAGCGCGCGAGGCCGTAGGTATTCACGAACTGAATAAAGCCGCCGGTCCACGGCGGGGCGCCGATGCCGAGCATGGAACCGACGTTTCCGTCCGCCACCGTGCGCAGCACGCCTTCCTCCAGGCACTTCAGCGATTCCACCACCTGGCGGAACAGGATGCGGTCACGGATGTCGTCTTCCGGCAGGTCAACGTCATCGCGATACCAGAGCTCATAGAGCTTCGGCCAGACCTTCTTGCTGCCATCGGCGGCATACTCGTAATAGCCACCGCCGTGATAGCGGCCGCCGCGCCCGAACTCCGCGATCAGCTTCTCGCAGACCTCGATGTTGACGCTGTTGTCCGCCTTGCTGCCCAGAACGCCCATGTTGCGGTGGGTTTCGGCCGCCTTGCGGGTCAGCTCCTGGCTGACTTCATCCTGGATGGCCAGCGGCCCGATGGGCATGCCCACCTGGCGCGCCATGGCGTCGATCAGCACCGGGTCCAGGCCCTCGGTCAGCAGCCGCGCGCCCTCGTCCAGGAAGGTACTGAACACGCGCGAAGTGAAGAATCCCAGCGAATCGTTGACCACGATGGGGGTCTTGCGAATCTGCTGCGCGTAGTCGAACGCCAGCGCCAGTGCCTCGTCGCTGGTGGCGTCACCGCAGATCAGCTCGATCAGCGGCATTTTCTCCACCGGCGAGAAAAAATGGATGCCGATGAAGTTTTCCGGCTTCGCGCTGGCCTCGGCCAGCTGGCTGATCGGCAGCGTCGAGGTGTTGGAGCCGAAGACGCCGTTCGGCGCCAGGTGCGGCTCGGCCTCGCGCGTAACGGTCGCCTTCAGGTCGATGTTCTCGAACACGGCCTCGACCACCAGGTCGCAACCATCCAGGTCGGCAGCATCCGTGGTCGGCAGGATGCGATCCAGCAGCGCCTGCCTGTCGGCCTCGGTGGCGCGACCGCGCTCGATGCGCTTGTCGATGAGCTTCGCGCTGTAGGCCTTGCCCTTGTCGGCGGCTTCCTGGCTGATGTCTTTCAGCACCACGTCGATACCGCTCAGGGCGGACACGTAGGCGATGCCCTGCCCCATCATGCCGGCGCCCAGGATGCCCAGTTTCTTGACCTGGCGTTTCTCCACGCCATCCGGCCGGCTGGCACCGCTGCGCACGCTGTTCATCTGGAAAAAGCCGGTGGTGATCAGGTTCTTCGCCTGCGGCGTGGTCACCAGGTAGGCCAGCGCCCGCGATTCGTAGCGCAGCGCGGTATCGAAATCGACGATCAGCGCCTGCGAGGCCACGTCCAGGATCTTCTCCGGCGCCGGCAGCAGGCCGCGGGTTTTCTTGTACAGCATGGCCGGGGCGACCGAGAGCGTCATCTGCGCCTTGGGCGACCAGATATTGCCGCCGGGAATGCGGTGACCCTTGACGTCCCAGGGCTGCGTGGCGGTATCCGGGTTGGCTTTTATCCATGCCTTCGCGGCCGGGACCAGTGCATCGACATCATCGACCAGTTCATCCACCAGGCCCGCCGCGGCGGCGTCGGCGGACGGCAGCTGGCGACCTTCGAGCAGGATCGGCAAAGCCTTCTCGAGCCCCAGCATGTGCACCGTGCGGACCACGCCGCCGGCGCCGGGGAGCAGGCCCAGGGTGACTTCCGGCAGGCCGATCTTCACTTTCGGCGAGTTCCAGGCCACGCGGTGGTTACAGGCCAGGCAGATTTCCAGCCCACCGCCCAGCGCGGCGCCGTTGATGGCCGCCACCACCGGCACCGGCAGTTTCTCCAGCCGGCGCAGCGGCGCCTTGATGCCCTGCTCGACCATGTCGAACTGCTCGGCCTCCTGGCCGGGCTCGGCCGCGACAATGGCTTTCAGGTCACCGCCGGCGAAAAAAGTGGGCTTGGCCGAGGCGATAATGACGCCCGCCAGCCCGGATTCGTTTTCAAGACGGTCCAGTGTCTCCGCCAGCGCGCTGCGGAACTGCGCGTTCATGGCGTTGACGGGGCCGTCCATGTCCATGGTGACAGTCACGATGCCGTCGCCATCCTTGTCGTAATGAAAACCGTGGTATTGATCTGCCATGGGGTTGCCTGTCTCTGTTCGGTTCGTTGCGGGCGGTGGGGACCGTTCGGTCAGACCCGCTCGATGATGGTGGCGATGCCCTGTCCGCCGCCGACGCACAGCGCCACCAGGGCCCTGCGCAGGTCGCGGCGTTCAAGTTCGTCGAGGACGGTGCCCACCAGCATGGCGCCGGTGGCGCCCAGGGGGTGGCCCATGGCGATGGCACCGCCGTTGACGTTGGTGATCGCCGGGTCGATATCCAGGTCGCGCATGAAGCGCAGGGCGACCGCGGCGAAGGCCTCGTTGATTTCCCACAGGTCGATGTCGGAAGTGGTCATGCCGGCCTTGTCCAACGCCTTGCGGGCGGCGGGACCGGGCCCGATCAGCATGATGGTGGGGTCGGTGGCCAGGACAGCGGTGGCCACGATGCGCCCACGCGGCGCGAGATCCAGGTCCCTGCCGGCCTGTTCGCTGCCGATCAGCACGGCGGCGGCGCCGTCGACGATGCCGGAGGAGTTGCCGGCCGTGTGAACGTGGTTCACCGCGGGCAGCCGCGGGTATTTACGCAGCATCAGGTCATCGAAACCCATCGCGCCCATCTGCGCGAACGAGGGTTTCAGTCCGGCCAGCCCCTCGACCGTGGTGTCGGGGCGGATGAATTCGTCGCGCTCAAGAATCGTGACGCCGTTCAGGTCTTTCACCGGCACCACCGAGCGGTCGAAACGGCCGCTGTCGCGGGCGGCCGCAGCGCGTTGCTGTGAGGTCACGGCGAAAGCATCCACGTCTTCGCGGCCCCAGCCTTCCAGCGTGGCGATGGTGTCCGCGCCGATGCCCTGCGGCACCGCGCCGTCGTGCAAGTTGACCTCGGGGTCGTTCAGCCAGGCGCCGCCGGCCATGCCCATTGGCACGCGCGACATCGATTCGACGCCGCCGGCGACGACCAGCTCTTCCCAGCCGGAGGCGATTTTCATCGCCGCCAGGTTCACGGCTTCCAGCCCGGAGGCGCAAAAGCGATCGAGCTGGACGCCCGGTACGCTTTCATCCCAGTCGGCGAACTGGACGATGGTCTTGGCGATGTCGCCGCCCTGTTCGCCCACGGGCGAGACGCAGCCCATGACCACGTCGTCGACACGCGCGGTGTCCAGGTCGTGGCGGTGCTGCAGTTCACGCAGCAGGGTGGCGCCGAGCGTGACGGGTTTCACTTCGTGCAGCGCGCCGGTGGCCTTGCCCTTGCCGCGCGGCGTCCTGATCGCATCGTAGATGAATGCGGTGTGCGTCATTGTGGGTATCCTGAAATGAGCCTTTTAGTCATTATGTTTGTCGATTGACCCCTCCAGCAAGCACAATCGACGCCATAAATTGACATTTTATGACCCCCGGTCAACAATCCGTGTCGACTCAACGAGGCCTGGACATGCAGGACATTTCGATTCCGGTGGCGTTCGTACACGCCGTCCTGAAGCACGCCCCCGGGCACGGCATCGACACCGAACGGGCGTTACACCGCAGCGGGATACCGCCGCGGGTGCTGCTCGACGACGGCGCCCGCATTACCGCGCGCGCCTATGCCGACCTGCAGACCGTCGTCATGCGCGAAATGAACGACGAACTTCTCGGCTACACGGCGGCGCCCATGCCGCTGGGTTCCGGCGCGGCGATGGCGCACTGGATGATCCACGCGCGTACCCTGGGGCGGGCGCTTCGTCGCTATGGACTGTTTCATGATCTCGTGGGCTGCGGCTTATCCCCACGCCTGCTGACCGACGGTGAGCATGCGCGCCTGCGCTTTGAGACCGGTACGCAGCCACCGGCCCCGTACGCCTTTGAGCTGGTGATGTTCGGTATCCACCGGTTCAGTTGCTGGCTGACCGGGCGTCATTTGCGCCTGGTCGAAGCTTCGCTGTCCTACCCCGCGCCGGCGCACCTGCGCGAGTACCGGGGCATATTCCTTGGCGCACCGACCCGGTTCGGGCAACCCTTCAACGAACTGGTGTTCGCGCGCGACGCACTGCAGACGCCGATCCACCAGGACCAGGCCGCGCTGGAAGCCTTCCTGCGGCACCCGCAGCGCAACCTGCTGCAGGGGGGTTACCCGCTCCCCAGCTGGATCAGCCGCACACGCGCGCTGCTGCGCCAGCACCTCACCCGGTCACCCACGATGGCCGAACTGGCCGTACGCCTGGACGTCAGCCCCAAGCAGCTACGCAATCACCTGGCCAACGAGGGCATCGGCTACGGCGAACTGAAAGAGCAGCTTCGCCGTGATGTGGCCATGCAACACCTGGCCAGCCGCGACAACTCGGTGGAGGATGTCGCCTACCTGGCTGGATTCTCCGAGGCCAGCGCCTTTATCCGCGCCTTTCGTCGCTGGACCGGTCACACCCCGTTCGCCTACCGCCGCAAGTTTTACTGAGCGGGGCCGATCCGCGCCAGCCAGAACACCAGCGGACGCTCGGCGCCCTTGCGATCCATCACCCCGACCACGCGATCGTCATCCACCCGCCGGAAATGATCGAAAACGGGGTGGGTGTCGTAGACCATCGTGGCCGTGCACACACCCCGGAACACCACTTCACGCAGGCTGGCGGTGCCGAGTGCATCATTCACGACACGGTTGCCGTCATTATCCCGGCTGATGATCGGGTAGACCTGGTCACGGTCAACAAAGCGCTTGCCGTCCCAGCGCAGCGCGCCCAGCTGCATTTCGGCCGGATGTTCGCGGCTTAGAATGCCGCCGCGCCATTCACCGATCATGTCGCTTTCTTTCGCGGCCGGGAGTCCGTCGAAGTACGCCAGCAGTGTCGCGTCGTCGGCCCGCGGGTCGGCTTGCAGGCGCTCAAGTGTCGCCTTCACGTTATCGATCGTGTCCATCACTCGTCTCCATTTTCCGGGTTCATCTGCAGCACCGGCTTGATGACGTCACCGGCACGCAGGGCCTGCAGCGCCCGGGCGGCCTGCGACAGGGGATAGGTCTCGACCAGCTTCTCCAGCGGCAGTTCACCGGCGCGCCAGTGATCGATCATGCGCGGCACGAACTCACGTGGATCGGCGTCGCCCTCGATACTGCCGCGGATGCTGCGACCGCTGAAGACCAGTTCCCGCGCATCGATCCGGGCCCTGTCACCGACAGGGCCCACGCCGACGCAGGCCAGCCGACCGCGGCGGTCAAGCAGGCCGAAGGCCTTTTCCATGACCGCCGCCGTGCCGACGGCATCCACGGCGGCGTCGACCTGGGCGACATCCGCCCATGGATCGGCGCCGGTGTCCACACCCACCTGCACCGTCTCCGTGGCGCCCAGTTCGGCCGCCAGCGCCAGCCGGTCGGCGCGCAGGTCGACGGCGACGATGCGCTCACAGCCGCGAAGGACCCCCGCCATGACGGCGGCCAGGCCCACGGCCCCGCAGCCGAAGACCGCCAGGCGCTCGCCTGGTTGCACATCAAGTACATCCATCACCGTGGACATGCCGGTCTGCACGCCGCAGGCCATGGGCGCCGCCAGCGCCGCCGGTATGTCTGGGGGCAGGGGCACCAGGTTTCGCGCAGCGACCACGGTGTGGGTGGCAAACGAGGACTGGCCGAAAAACTGGCTGGTCACCGGCCGGCCATCCACGCGTACCGGTCCATCGCCGTTCACGCGACGACCAAGGAAGTTCAATGCAAACGCACCCCGGCAGTACGCCGGCGCACCGCCACGACAACTGGGGCATTCGCGGCAGGCGGCGTAGCTGGTCAGCACCCGGTCGCCCATGGCGAACCCGTCGCAACCTTCGCCCAGTGCCTCGATCACGCCGACGCCTTCGTGACCGGCGATCATCGGCTTCGGTGTGCCCAGTTCACCGTCGATCGCGAGCAGGTCCGTGTGGCATATGCCGCAGGCTTCCAGGCGCAGTCGCACTTCGCCCGGGCCCGGCAGATCCATCTCACAATCCATGACGCGGATGGACCCGTTGATGCCGGCGACGACCGCCTGGATCACCACGCTGCCGCCCACGACTCAGGCTTCCCAGATAATGGCCCGGCCCTGGCGCCGCCATTCATCACCGCGCGCCAGGTAACGCTCATCGACCCGGTTGCGCTTGATCTTCATGGTCGGCGTCAACAGGCCGCTGTCGATGGTCCAGGGGTCCTTGACGATCACCGCGTAGTCCAGTTTTTCGTTCATCTCCAGGTCCGCGTTGATGGCGTCGAAATGCGTGCCGAAGCGCGCTTCGAATGCCGCGCGTGCGTCCGCATCCGCCGGGTCCAGCACCCCCGGGGACAGCATCACCAGCGCGAATGGCTTCGGATGCCCGGACCCGGTCACGCAGACAACCTCCAGCCCCGGAAATGCGCCCAGGCGATTCTCCAGGGGCACCGGGGCCACGTACTTGCCCTTGCTGGTCTTGAACAGGTCCTTGGTGCGCCCGGTCACGCGCAGGCGGCCGGCCTCGTCCAGTTCGCCGCGGTCGCCGGTGTGGAAGAAACCATCATCGGTGAGCGCGGCCTCGGTTTCTTCCGGCTGCCGGTAGTAGCCCAGCATCTGCCCCGGGCTTTTCACCAGGATCTCGCCGCTCTCGTCGCTGCGGCACTCCACGCCCGGCAGCGGCGTGCCCACGTAGCCCGGGCGCACATCGCCAATACGCGTGGCATGGGAAGCGGCGGCGTTCTCGGTCATGCCGAATACCTCGAGCAGGTTCAGGCCCAGGCGCCGATACCAGGCGATGATCCCGGCCGACAGTGGCGCCGCACCGGTCAGGCCGATCTTCGCCTGGTCCAGGCCCAGTTCCTCCAGGATCCGGCGCCTGACCCGGCCGGACAGCACCGGGACGGCAAACAGCAGTTTCTGTCGCGAGGGCGGAATCTTCGCGTTCACGGCCTGGTAGAACTTGGTCCACAGCCGCGGAACGGAAAAGAACCGCGTGGGCCGCGCACGCTTGAGGTCGGCGGCGAAGGTTTCCAGCGAATCGTTGAAGTACACCTGGAAACCGAAAATCAGCGACGGCACTTCCACGGCCACGCGCTCGGCCACGTGCGCCAGCGGCAGGTAGGACAGCATGCGGTCGTCGCTGGACGGGTTCCAGAGCGTCACGGAGCAGCCGGCCGGCGCCACCAGCGAACGGAAACAGTGCATCACACCCTTTGGGCGACCGGTGGTGCCGGAGGTATAGATGATGGTCGCCAGGTCTTCCATGTCACGGGTGACGAGGGTGTCCAGCGGCGCGCTGGCCGACAGGATGTCATCCCAGCCGGTGGCGTCGTCCATGGGCGGCGACTGGGGCATGGCGACTTTCGGCAGGTCGGGCGGCAATGCCGCGCTGACGTCGTTCCAGCTGTCGGTGACCCCGTCCAGGCGGCCGACGAACAGCAGTTTCGCTTCGCTGTGTTCCAGGATGTAGCGCGTGGCCTCACCGCCCATCGTCGGGAACAACGGCACCGTCACGTGGCCGGCCATCCAGATGGCCAGGTCAGCGACGAACCAGTGCGCGCTGTTCTTGCCGGTCAGCGCGATCCGGCTGCCCAGCGGCAACTCCTGCGCCACCAGCCATGCCGCCACCCGACGCGCCTGGTCCTCGACCTCGACCCAGGTCAGTTCCAGCAGGCTGCCGTCGGGCAGCGGCTGGGTCAGGTACACGTCATCGGGCTTTTCGCGGGCCCAGTGCTGCAGGTAGTCGAGCGGTGAGCCAAAGGTCTGGAACTTCGTCATTGTGGTTTCGCCGGGTCAGGTTCGGCGGCGCTCAAAGCGTCCGCGCGATGATTTCCTTCATGATCTCGTTGGTGCCGCCGTAGATGCGGCCGGCGCGCGAGTCGACATAGGCCTTGGCGATCGGGTATTCCAGCATGTAGCCGTAACCGCCATGCAGCTGCACACCCTCGTCCACCACCCGGCACAGCAGCTCGGTGGTCCACAGCTTGGCGGCCGCGGCGGCCTCGGGCGACAGGCGGTTCTCCAGCACCTCTTCCAGGCAGCGGTCGACGAACACCTGGCCGATCTCGATCTCGGCCTTCATCTCGGCCATCTTGAAGCGCGAATTCTGGAACGACGCCACCGGCTGGCCGAAGACCTTGCGGTCGCGCGTGTAGTCCAGCGTGCAGTCCAGCGCATAGCGCGCGGCGGAGATCGACAGGATGGCGATAATCAGCCGCTCCCACGACAGCTCGCGCATCAGCTGGACAAAGCCCTGGCCTTCCACGTCGCCCAGCAGGTTGGACTGCGGCACGCGCACGTTCTCGAAGTAAAGCTCGCAGGTGTCCTGGGCCTTCATGCCCATTTTGTTCAGCGGCTTCGCGCGGCTGAAGCCCTCTCGGTCACTTTCGACCAGGATCAGCGACAGGTCTTTCGCGCCGTCGCCGGTATCGCCGGTGCGCGCCACGACCACGATGATATCGGCCAGGTAGCCGTTGGTGATGAAGATCTTCGAGCCGTCGATGATGTAGTCATCGCCGTCTTTCACGGCCCGGGCCTGGATGGCCTGCAGGTCTGAACCGGTGCCCGGCTCGCTCATGGCCACCGCGCCCACGGCCTCCCCGGACGCCATTTTCGGCAGCCAGTGCTTTTTCTGCGCCTCGGTGCCGAAGTTCAGGATGTAGTTGGCGACGATGTCCGAATGGACCGCGAAACCGGGGCCGGTGGCGCCCTGGTACATCTGTTCTTCCATCAGCACCGCGCTGAAACCGCGGTCGACGCCCATGCCGCCGTATTCCTCGGGGATGGTCATGCACAACATGCACATCTCGCCGGCGCGGTTCCAGAGTTCACGGTCGATATGACCCTGGTGCTCCCAGCGCTCGTGGTGCGGCGCGATTTCCTCGGTGATAAAGCGCTTCGCCATGCGCCGGAACTCTTCATGCTCCGGCGTAAACAGTGTTCTTGGAATCATGTGGGGTCGTTCTCCATTCGATCTGTTCGTATTATTCCGCGCAGGCCCGCAGCGGGCGTTCCACGCCTGCGGGTGAGCCCAGCTTTTCCGACCAGTCACGGATCAGCCCCTCGGCTTCCATGACCATGCGGTCCAGCAACTGCGCGCAACTGGGAATGTCGTTGATCAGGCCGATCACCTGGCCGGCGGTCCAGATGCCGCCGTCGATGTCGCCCTTCTCCAGCACCTGCTCGCGCCCGCGCACGCCGGCGACCAGCGGCTGCAGGTCGGCGAAATCGGTATCGCCGGGGCGTGACTCGATATCGACCACCTCGCAGGCGACGGCGTTGCGGAACACCCGCGCGGTGTTGCGCAGGCTGCGGAAGATCAGGGTCGTCTGGCGCTCGTCGGCGTCGACCATGGCCTGCTTGACGTTGTCGTGGACGGGCGCCTCGCGCGTGGCCACGAAGCGGGTGCCCATGTTCACGGCGGCGGCGCCCAGCATCAGGGCGGCGGCGAGTTGTCCGCCCGTGCCGATGCCGCCGGAGGCGATCATCGGAATCTTCAGCTTCGCCGCGGCGGCGGGCAGCAACACCAGGTTGGTGATGTCGTCTTCACCCGGGTGCCCCGCGCACTCAAAGCCGTCCACGCTGACCGCGTCGCAGCCGATCGACTCGGCCTTCAACGCGTGCCGCACCGAGGTGCACTTGTGAATGACTTTCACGTCATGTTCCCTGAACAATGGCAGGAAGGGCTCCGGGTTGCGGCCCGCCGTCTCGATGATGCGCACGCCGCCCTCGATGGCGGCCAGCGCGTACTCGTCGTACGGCACCGGCTTGATGGTCGGCAGCAGGGTCAGGTTCACGCCGAAGGGCCTGTCGGTCATGTCGCGACAGCGGCGAATCTCTTTCGCCAGGTCTTCGGGCGTGGGCTGGGTCAGCGCGGTGACAATGCCCAGGCCACCGGCATTGGAGACCGCGGCGGCCAGCTCGGCACGCCCCACCCACATCATGCCGCCCTGGATGATCGGGCGCTCGATGCCCAGCATGTCGGTAATGGCAGTTCTCACGGCAGGTCCTCGGTTCGGGGCGCGTTTCAGTCGCGCTTGCGGAAGTCCAGGCCCATGTCGCGGGCGATGATTTCCCGCATCACTTCGCTGGTCCCGGCATAGATGCGGGAGATCCGGGCGTCGGCGTAACGACGGCAGATCGGATATTCGTCCATGTAGCCGGCGCTGCCGTGGAACTGCAGGCACTGGTCGACGACCCGCCCTTCCAGTTCCGAGCAGAACAGCTTGACCTTGGCGGCGTCGGCGCCACCCAGGTTGTCGGCGTTGAATTCGGTCACGCAGCGGTCCACGAACACCTGCGCCACGTCCAGCTCCATCTGCATGTTGGCGAAGGCGAAACGGTTGGCCTGGAAACTGGCCACCGGCTCACCGAACACCTTGCGCTCGACCGAGAACGCCAGCGATTCATCCAGCGCCGCGCGGGCGTTGGCCAGCGAGCAGGTCGCGCTTTGCAGGCGCTCTTCGGCCAGGTTCTGGACCAGGTAATAGAAGCCCTGCCCGGTTTCCCCCAGCACGTTGGCTTTCGGCACCCGGACGTCGTCGAAGAACAGCTCGGCGGTGTCCTGGGCCTTCAGGCCGAGCTTGTCCAGGTTGCGGCCCCGGCTGAAGCCCGCCATGCCGCGCTCGACCAGGAACAGCGTCAGGCCACGGCGGCCGGACTCGCCGGTGCGCGCGGCGACGACGAACAGGTCGCCGATCAGGCCGTTGGAGATATAGGTCTTGGCGCCGGTCAGCCGCCAGTGGTCGCCGTCCTCGACCGCGCGGGTTTTCATCGCGGCCAGGTCTGAGCCGGTATCCGGCTCGGTCATGGCGATACCCAGGATGGTCTCGCCGCTGATGCAGCCCGGGTAGAACCGCGCCTTCTGCTCGTCACTGGCCAGGTTGCCCAGGTAGCGTCCGACCAGGCGGTTGTGCGCGGGAATGAAGATATCGCCGCAACCTGCCCGGTAGAGCTCCTCGATCATCACCTGCTCGAAGCGGAAATCGTCGATACCCAGGCCGCCGTATTGTTCGTCGGCCCACATGAACAGGAAGTCCTGCTCACCGGCCTTGCGGAAAATTTCCCGGTCGACGACACCCTCGCGGCGCCAGTCGTCCATGTGCGGCACGGCCTCGGCTTCCAGGAAGCGGCGAACCGACTCCCTGAACATGTCGTGCTCCGACTCGAAAATCCTGCGTTCCATGAAAGAATGACCTGGCCGCCAACGGGCGATGGGACTGCCATCATAGGCAACTTACTTGTTTGTCGCAAGTTTGTTATTCGAATACACTGTGACACGCCCCGACTGAACTGATTTTCACCCGCTATGGCCACCACGGCAGACGACACCACGCCCCGCATGACCCAGGCCGAGCGCAGCGCGCTTTCGGACCAGAAAATGTTCGACGCCGCCATCCGGTTGATCGTTGAGACGGGCCCGCACCGCGCCACGCTGTCGGAAATCGGCACCCGGGCCGGCTACAGCCGCGGACTGGCCGCCTACCGCTACAAGACCAAGGACGTGTTTTACGCGGCGCTCATCGCGCACCTGCATGACCTGTGGCGGGGGGAACTGGAACGCGGTATCGAGGGCACACGAGGCCTTGAAACGGTGCTGGCGGCGGTCACGGCGCTGCAGCAGTTCGTCAAGACGGACCCTGACCTGCTGCGGGCCATGTACAAGCTGTACTACCACACCATTGACCACCACTCGGACATCACCCAGCGCTTGCGTAAACTGCACGCCAGCCAGCGCCGCCAGGCGGCGGAATGGATTCGTCAATGCGAGGGCTTCGACGCCGCGCAACACTCGGCCGAGGACTTTGCCGAGCAGTACTGCGCGCTGGTGTTCGGGGCCATCTACCAGTGGCTGGTCAGCCCCGATGATGTCCAGCTGACGGCATTGCTGGAGCGTTGCAAGGAAACGCTCTCGGCCATCGCGCCCCGCTGAAGCTCAGTCGGTTTCGCCCAGGCGGGTCAGCTCGGCGCGCTTGATCTTCTTCGCCAGCGACCACTTGTGCACCTCGGTGGGGCCGTCGTAGATGCGGAACGCGCGGATCTCGCGGAACACCCGCTCGACAATCGTGTCACCGGTCACGCCCGTGCCACCCATGACCTGCACGCAACGGTCGATGACCCGGAACAGGGTCTCGCCGACATGCGCCTTGGTCATCGAACTCTCGGTGATGCCGGGGTCGCCGGCATCCAGCACGCCCGCGCACCAGTCGATCATCAGCTCGCAGTGCTTCAGGTCAATCTGGTTGTCCGCCAGCTTGAAGCCGACGCCTTCGTGGTCGACCAGGCGCTGGCCGAAGGCGCGGCGGCGCACGGCGTACTCGGTGGCAATTTCCTGGGCGCGGTCGCAGGCGCCCAGCCAGCGCATGCAGTGGGTGAGCCGGGCCGGACCCAGGCGGACCTGCGCATAGCGGAAGCCTTCCCCGGGCTCGCCGAGCAACTGCCCGTGCGGCACGCGCAGGTTCCTGATGGCGACCACGGAATGCCCGCCGGGCATGGTGTTGTCGATGGTGTCCATGACCCGCTCGATGGTAATCGCCGGGTCCGGCAGGTCGACGAGGAACATGTTGGCGCCTTCCTCGGACTTGGCCATGACGATGCCCACCTTCGCGCCCTGCGCCCCGGTGATGAAGGCCTTGCGGCCGTTGATGACCCACTCATCGCCATCGCGGACCGCCGTGGTCTGCAGCATGGACGGGTCGGAACCGGCGCCGCCGTCGGCCGCCGGTTCGGTCATGAAGAATGCGGATCGCGCTTCGCCCGAGACAATCGGCGCCAGGAACCGGCGCTTGATGTCGTCGTTGCCGACATGGCCGAGCAGGAACATGTTGCCCTCGTCCGGGGCGCTGGTGTTACAGGCCAGGGGGCCCAGCGGCGACAGGCCGGACCGGCGCAGGACCAGCGCGGTCTCCAGGTGGGTCAGGTGCGTGCCGTCGTCCAGGATATGCGGCGTCATGACGCCCGCGGCCCGGGCGCGGTCACGCATTTCGGCCACCATTTCCTCGTTCGGCCCGTGCGGCCCCAGGCGGGGGTCTTTTTCGTAAGGCACGATCTCGTCGCGGACGAATCGTTCCACCGAATCGGCGATCTTCTGGGCTTGCGGGGAAATCGTTCGGGCGGCCTGGGTCATGTCGCGGGTGTCCTCGGGTCAGCGGTTTCGGCCGACATCATGGACGGGAACACCCCTCCGCCGCAACGCTCAGCTGCCGGCGCCGGCCTTCTCTGCCTGCGTCCAGGCCGCGTCAGCCAGGGCATCGAGGCGGCTGACCAGTTGGCGCGCATGGTCGCTGGAAGCATTGCCGCGCAGCATTCGGCCTTTTACCCCGTGGATGATCGCGGCCAGGCGCCACAGGTTGAATGCCAGGTAGAAATCCAGGTGTTCGATGCCGTCGCGACCGGTGCGGCGACAGTAGGCGGCGACGTACTCATCGGCGCTGGGCAGGCCCAGTGCCGCGGTGTCGGCGCCCGCCATGCCGGCCGGCAGGCCGCTGGGCGTGTAGTACTTCATCAGGTGATAGGTAAAGTCCGCCAGCGGGTGCCCCAGGGTCGACAGTTCCCAGTCGAGCACCGCGATCACTCGCGGCTCGGTGGGGTGGAACACCAGGTTGTCGCAGCGGTAATCGCCATGGACGATGGTGGTCTCGTCACCTTCCGGGATATTGTCCGGCAGCCACTCGCACAGGCGGTCCATGGCCGGGATGCGCCCGGCCGCCTCGTCTTCACGATACTGGCGGGACCAGCGGTGAATCTGGCGGGCGAAAAAATTTCCGGGCTTGCCGTAGTCGCCCAGCCCGACGGCCTCGTAGTCGACCTGGTGGAGCGCGGCGATCACGCGGTTCATGTCGTCGTAGCAGGCACACCGCTCGTCGCGTGGCACATCCGGAAGCGTCGGGTCCCAGAAAATCCGGCCCTCGACCAGGTCCATCAGGAAAAACGGCGTGCCGACGACGGATTCGTCTTCACACAGGTCATAGACACGGGGAACGGGAATGCCGGCCGGCGCCAGCGCGGCCATCACGCGGAACTCGCGTTCAACCGCGTGTGCGCCCGGCAGCAGGTCGCCGGGCGGCTTGCGCCTCAGGACAAATTCGCCGCCGGGCGTGGTGATCCGGTAGGTGGGGTTGGACTGGCCGCCGGCGAACTTGCTGGCCTCGACGGCACCGCCGTCGAAACCGGGAACATGGGCCGCCATCCATTCGGCCAGCGGGCCCACGTCCAGTGAATGCACATCGTCCGTCTGCGCCATGCCCGCCTCCTTACGGCATCGAGTCGACTTCCGCCCCTTCCTTCTCGACGACCATCAGGTCCTGCTTGCTCACGCCCAGCATCATCAGCGCCACGCTGGCCACGAAGATGGACGAGTAGGTGCCGACGACCACGCCGACGATCAGCGTCCAGGCGAAGGCATGGATGATCTCACCGCCAAAGAAGAACAACGCAATCAGCACCAGCAGCGTGGTCAATGACGTCATCAGCGTGCGTGACAGCGTCTCGTTCACCGAGCGGTTGATGACTTCCTTCGGCGTGCTCTTGCCCATGCGCGGGAAGTTCTCGCGGATGCGGTCGAACAGCACGATGGTGTCGTTCAGCGAATAACCGACCACGGCCAGCAATGCGGCGACCACGGTCAGGTCGAAGCCGATCTGCAGGATGGCCAGCATGCCCAGCGTCACCAGGATGTCATGGATGATGGCGATTACCGCGCCTGCGGAGAAGCGCCACTGGAACCGGAACATCACGTAGATGAAGATACCGATCAGCGCGTAGATCACCGCCAGGATGCCCTGCTCGGTGAGTTCCTCGCCCACCTGCGGGCCGACGAAGCCGGACGAACGCATCTCCACGCCGGACGTGAAATCCGCGGCCAGCGCATCGATCACCTGGGTGGCCTGCGTGTCGGCGTTGGCATCGCCCTCGTGCGGCGGAATGCGCACCAGGATGTCCGTGCTGGAGCCGAAGGTCTGCACGGTCGCGTCGTCCATACCGGCATCGGCCAGCGACTGGCGTACGTCACCGATATCAGGCGCGTCGTTAAAACGCACCTCCACCTCGGTGCCACCGGTAAAGTCCAGGCCGAAGTTCAGGCCCAGGGTCGGTAACGACACCAGCGCGGCGACGATCAGGATGGCGGAGAAGACAAGCGCGATCCTGCGCTTGCCCATGAAGTCGATATTGGTCTTTTCCTTGAGCAGTCTCATGTGATCGTCCTCAAATCGCCAGTTTCTCGACCCGCGCACGGCGGCCGTAGTAGAGATTCACCAGCGCGCGCGTCCCCATGATGGCGGTGAACATGGACGTGATGATGCCCAGCGACAGCGTGACGGCGAAGCCTTTCACCGGGCCGCTGCCGAACAGGAACAGCACGAAGGCCGCGATCAGCGTCGTGACGTTGGCGTCGGCGATGGTCGAGAACGCCTTGTCGTAACCGGCGCGGATGCTGGCCTGCGGCGTATTGCCGTTGGCCAGTTCCTCGCGGATACGCTCGAAGATGAGCACGTTCGCATCCACCGCCATGCCCACGGTCAGCACGATACCGGCGATACCCGGCATGGTCAGCGTGGCGCCCAGCATCGACAGCAACGCCATCAGCAACACCAGGTTGCAGAACAGCGCGACGTCGGCGAACAGGCCGAAGGTGCGGTAGTAAATGGCCATGAAGACCAGCACCAGCGCGAAGCCGATGATGACCGACTTGAAGCCGCGGGCGATGTTGTCGGCGCCGAGTGACGGGCCGACCGTGCGCTGGAAGGCGATCTCCATGGGCGCCGCCAGTGCGCCGGAACGCAACAGCAGCGCCAGCTGCGAAGCCTCGCCGATGGAGTCCAGGCCGGTGGTCTGGAACTTCTTGCCGAACGGCTCACGCACGCTGGCCACGGAAATCACTTCCTCGACCTTTTCACCACCCGGCTTCTGTTCGATGTAGACCACCGCCATGCGGTTGCCGACATTCTCGCGGGTGAAGTCGAGCATGCGCGACGCGCCAACGCCATCCAGGGTCACGGACACCATCGGGGTGCCGCTTTGCTGGTCGAAGCCGCCGCCCGCGCCGATGAGCTGGTCACCGGACACGATCAGCCGCTTGCTCAGCAGGATGGGGCTGCCCTGGTAGGTGTACAGCCGTGAATCCGGCGGAATGCGGCCGGTCTGCTGTGCGGTGAACGGATCGTTGGTCTCATCCACGGCGCGGTATTCCAGCGTGGCCGTGGCGCCGATGATGCGCTTGGCCTCGGCCATGTTCTGCGCGCCGGGCAGCTGCACCACCACGCGGTCGGCGCCCTGCTGCTGGATGACCGGTTCGGCCACGCCCAGCTCATTGACGCGATTGCGCAGGGTGGTGATGTTCTGCTTCAGCGCGGTCTGCTGCAGCTCCAGCAACTGGCGTTCCAGCACCGTGCCGGAAATGCCGTAAGTGTCGCCGGCCGGCAGGTCATCCAGGTCCAGGCCGTCCAGGCTCTGGTCACTGTTGATGATGCGGTTGGCTTCCTCGCGGTCCTCGGCCGTGCGGAACTGGGCGATGACCGTCTCGTTCTCGTGGCGCACGGAGACGTAACGGATGCCCGCTTCGCGCAGGGCCGCCCGGATGTCGTCGACATAGCGGTCCAGCTGCTGGTTACGGGCGGTCTCCATGTCCACCTGCATCAGGAAGTGGATACCCCCCTGCAGGTCGAGGCCCAGTGTCAGCGGCTTGGCGCCGAAGGCGCGCAACCAGCCGGGCGTGGCGTGCGCCATGTGCAGCGCCACCACGTAGCTGTCGCCGAGCTGGTCCTGCAGGGCCTCGGCGGCCCGCGTCTGGTCGTCGGCATTGTTCAGCTGCACGATGACCCGGTTTTCCACCTGCTCGCTGCCCCGGTAGGGGATCTGCTCGCTGGCAAGGGTGTCGGCGATATTGGATTCAATTTCCAGCGGCAGCTGGAAACCACGGGCGGAAGTGACCTGCACCGCGGGATGATCGCCGTAAAGGTTGGGCAATGCGTACAGCACGCCCGCGGCGATCACCAATGCGATGAGCACGTACTTCCAGGCCGGATACTGGTTCATGGAACGCTCCCTGCGGGTGTTCTGGTTCTTAGGCCTGGATCAGGAGGACTTGATCGTGCCCTTCGGCATGACGTTCGCCACGGCATGGCGCTGGACCTTGATCTGCACGTTCTCCGCCAGTTCAAGGGTCACGAAGGAATCGTCCAGGCTCACAATTTTGCCGAGCAGGCCACCGTTGGTCACCACTTCGTTGCCCTTTTCAAGGCCGGCGACCAGGTTCTTGTGCTCCTTGGCGCGCTTCATCTGCGGCCGGATCAGCAGGAAGTAGAAGACGATGAAGATCAGGATCAGCGGCAGGAAAGACGCCAGGCCGCCCGGCTGGCCGGCTGCGGCATCCTGCGCGTAGGCAGAAGCGATGAAAAAGTCCATGGAAAGCCTCGAATTATTGTCTATTCACCCCAGATGGGGCCGTTCTTTGGCCCGTTCAACTCAGGGGCGCGCAATTATACCTGAGGCCGAGGCGCATGGCGGCAGTGGGTTGGCTGTGGGCGGGGAGCGCTCAAGCCCGTCCCTGGGTCGCTTATCGGCGGCCATCCATGGCCGCCGAAATCCCCGCCCACAGCCAACCCACCACCGCCCCGACACGCCCTTCAGGTATGGGGGGTGCTTTGGGGTTTGTGGGCTGGTGGCGAGTCATGAAAACCGGGGCGCTCTTCGGAGCGTGGGCGATGAGGTTGCCTTCGATCATTCGTGACGCTGGGATGCAGGCGGCCTGGCTGCGGGCTCGATGGTTGGCTGCCGCCGCGAGGCGACCCGGCGGTCCGGGGGTGGGTTAAGGGTTCGGGCGGCTTCGGCGGCCATGGATGGCCGCCGATGAGCGTTCCATGGACGGACTCGAGCGCCCGCCCGAACCCTTAACCCACCCCCGGGCCTTCGCGGCTCACTCCACCCCGGAAGCCAACCCCGTAAGCACCTCCCGGGCATGCGACTCAAGCTCCCCAACCTCTATAGCGCTCCGAAGGCCCGCCATGAGCTCCTGGTAGAACCACAGGTTATGCATGGTTGCCAGCCGCGCGCCGAGCATCTCGTTGCACTTTTCCAGGTGTTTCAGGTAGGCGCGTGAATACGAGGCGCAGGTCGGGCAGGCGCACTCGGGGTCGATGGGGCGGGTATCGTCGGCATAACGGGCATTGCGGATTTTCAGCACGCCGCGGCGGGTGAAATAGAAGCCGTTGCGGGCGTTGCGGGTCGGCATGACGCAGTCGAACATGTCGACGCCGCGCAGCACGGCCTCGACGATGTCTTCGGGGCGGCCCACGCCCATCAGGTAACGGGGCGCGTCGGTGGGCATGTGCGGCAGCGTTTCGTCGAGCACGTACAACCGCTCATCCTCCGGTTCGCCCACGGACAGCCCGCCGATGGCGTAGCCGGGAAAACCGATCTCAGTGAGCGCGGATACGGATTCACGCCGCAGGTCGCCGTGCATTCCCCCCTGGACGATACCGAACAGTGCCGAGGGGTTGTCGCCATGGGCCGCCTTTGAACGTTTCGCCCAGCGCATCGAAAGCCGCATGGAATCGGCCGCCTCGGCCTCGGTGGCCGGGTACGGGGTGCACTCGTCGAAACACATGACGATGTCCGAGCCCAGCGCACGCTGCACCGCCATTGACTCTTCCGGGCCCATGAAAATCTTCGCGCCGTCCACGGGTGAAGCGAAGGTCACGCCCTCCTCGGTGATCTTGCGCTTGTGCGCCAGGCTCCAGACCTGGAAACCGCCCGAATCGGTCAGGATCGGCCGCTTCCAGTTCATGAAGTCGTGCAGGCTGCCATGTTTCCGGATGACCTCCACGCCCGGGCGGAGCATCAGGTGAAAGGTGTTACCGAGGATGATCTCGGCGCCGGTCTGGCGCACTTCTTCCGGGGTCATGGCCTTGACCGTGGCGTAGGTGCCCACCGGCATGAACGCCGGTGTTTCCACGGTGCCGCGGGGGAAGGTTAGCCGGCCACGGCGGGCGGCGCCATCGGTATTGATCAGGTCGAACTTCATGATGGAATCGCGCTCAGGCGCGGGCGGCGACCATCACGCGCTTGCCGTGCACCAGTTGCTCATAGCCGTCTTCCGGCGGCGGCAGCACCTCGATGTCACGGAACCCGACCTTCTCCATGCACCAGGTCAGCGCTTCCAGGCTGGGCACCAGGCAGATGCCGGTGACGCTGGCCTCGGGACCCTCGGTGTCCGCCATCTCGTCGATGATGGCAAACGACCCTTTCATGGGCCGCACGAAACGATAGCTGCCGTAGTCCAGCATGCCGGACAGGTTTGGCGCGACCTGGGTCTCGATGACACACAGGCCCGAACACAGTGAGCGGGCGACACGGAGCGCGCCGACCGGGTTTTCAACGTGATACAGCAACCCCAGCATCAAGACGACATCGAATGTACCAAGATCGTTGGCGTCGATCTCGAACACGTCACCCTGGCGAAACTCGAGGCCATCGTGCCCCTGGATCCGGGCCATCAGGCTGGCGTCTTCAACGTGGCGCGCCCGGGCGTCGATGCCCAGCACGTCCGTCAGGCCCATCCCGGCGAGGTTGTGCGCGAACCAGCCCTGGTGTGCCGCCAGGTCCACCGCTTTCAGGCCGGCAAAACCGTGCGGGTGCTCGGCTTTCAGGCGCCGCTCCAGCATGCCCCAGCGAGTGGCATGGATCAGGTCCAGCTCACCGCCGTGGTAGCTGGACACCACGTTGCCGTCGGGCAATTCGTAGGGATAGAACCACTCGCGATTCCTGGCCTGGTCGATAAGGTTGGTCATGCTGTTGGAATTCGTTGGTTTTGGCGGGGCGTATTATAGAGCGGTGAGCGCGTGGATGACGCACGCTGGTGAGTGGGCCTCGCTCAGCGAGACCCCAGGAACATCGCGTCGCCGTAACTGAAGAAGCGGTAGCGCTCGCGAACCGCCGCTTCGTAGGCCGCCAGCACCGCATCGCGGCCGGCGAATGCGCTCACCAGCATCAGCAGGGTTGATTCGGGCAGGTGGAAGTTGGTGATCATCGCGTCGACGGCGCGGAAGTCGTATCCCGGGTAAATAAAGATTCGTGAATCGCCGCTGAAAGGACGAAGCTCGCCGCCGGCGGTCGCCGTTTCCAGGCTGCGCACGCTGGTCGTACCGACGGCAATCACTCGACCGCCCCGTTCGCGGGCGGCGGCGACGGCGTCGACCACGGCCCGGGACACTTCGATGTGCTCGGCGTGCATTTCGTGGTCTTCAATGTTCGTCGCGCGAACCGGCTGGAACGTGCCGGCGCCGACATGCAACGTCACGTGTGTGCTTTCAACGCCGGTGGCGTCCAGGCGCGCCAGCAGCGCATCGTCAAAATGCAGGCCGGCGGTGGGCGCGGCAACGGCGCCGGGATTCCGGGCGTAGACGGTCTGGTAGCGTTCGCGATCATCGAGTTGGTCTTCACGCTCGATGTAGGGCGGCAACGGCATGTGACCTTCGCGTTCCAGCAGTGCCGGCAGCGAAGTGTCGACGGCGCGCAGGCGGTAGAAACTCGTCTCGCGCCCCAGGACCTCGAGTATGCCGCCGCCTTCGAGTTCGATGCGCGAGCCCGGTGCGGGTTTTTTACTGACGCGAAGCTGCGCCACGCATTCGTCGCCGGGCAACAGCCGCTCGACCAGGATCTCCACGCGCCCACCGGTCGCCTTGTGGCCGAACAGTCGTGCCGGGATGACGCGGGTGTCGTTGAACACCAGCAGGTCACCGGCACGGAGCAAGTCCGGCAGGTCAGCGAACTGGCGGTGATCGACGGCGCCGGTGTCGCGGTCCAGGCACAACAGGCGGCTGGCGGTGCGCTCGGGTAAAGGGTGCTGCGCGATCAGCTCCGGCGGCAGCTCAAAGGTGAAGTCACTCGTCTTCATCGCCAAGCCCGGTTCCAGCCTCTATACTTTTTCGCTTTCGTGAACGTCCCGCCAAACCGGAACCGCCCATGCCCGTACGTGTTTTCCATTGTCCTATCCTGCCTGAAAATCCCTCGCCACGGAGCACGGATTCTTGAGGGCGCGTATCGACTGGCATGGACACGGGCTGGTGGTCGATTTCTCCCGCGGCCAGGCGATTGCCATTCCGCTGGACCCGCATGGGCCGCAGCCCGCGTTCTTCACCGAAACACCCGCCCATGCCGAACCAATGCGCGCCGGCAGCTTCGTGGGCAGCATCGCGGAAGGTGGCAGCTGCAACGCCGAGGTCGTCAGCTTCATTCCGCATTGCCACGGCACCCATACCGAGTGCGTTGGACATATCACCGCCCGCGCCGAGCGCGTACAGGACACGATCTACACCGAGCCCACCGTGGCCCGACTGGTCAGCCTGGCCCCATCCCTGGACGGCGATGACGCCGTCAATAATGGTGGCCCGGTGTATGCCGATGACGACCTGGCCACCGCGCTGGCCGAGTGCGGCGACATGCCGTTCGAGGCCCTGGTCATTCGCTCAGTGCCGGTGGACGAGGACCTGCGTTCGCGCGACTACGGCCGGGAAACCTACCCGGTGCTCGAGCCCGCGGCCATCCGGCGGCTGGCCGGGTCGCCGCTGCGCCACCTGCTGATCGACACACCTTCGCTGGACACGGCGCATGATGGCGGACAGCTGGCCAACCACCATTGCTGGTGGGGGCGTTCGGACGTCAGCGCGCCAGGCGGCATTGATGCGGCGCGTCGCAGCATCACCGAGATGATTTTCGCGCCGGCGGACCTGGCCGATGGCTGGTACTGGCTGCACCTGGAACTGTCGCCGGTGCTGGGCGACGCGACCGCCAGCCGCCCGGTGCTCTACCCGGTGGACGGGCTGGCATGATCGAAAGCCTCGACCACGCGCGCGCCCTGGACCGCAACGATCCGCTGGCGCGGTTTCGCGATGAATTCTGGATACCGCGCCGCGGCGACGGCACTGACAAGGTGTACCTGTGCGGGCATTCGCTGGGCTTGCAGCCCCGCCGGGTCGCCCGGGCCATGGAAGCCGAGCTGGAGGCCTGGAAGACCCTGGGCGTGGATGGCCATTTCGAAGCGGAACCGCCCTGGGTGACGTACCACGAGACCTTGCGCGAGCCGCAGGCGGCGCTGACGGGCGCGCGTCCGATCGAGGTGGTGGCGATGAACTCGCTGACCGTCAACCTGCACCTGCTGATGGTCAGTTTTTATCGGCCATCAGGCGCGCGAAACCGCATCGTCATCGAGCGCCAGTCATTCCCGTCCGACCGCTACGCCGTCGAATCACAGATCCGGATGCACGGCCTGGACCCGGCGGAATGCCTGGTCGAGCTTGGTCCGCCTGGCGGCGACCTGCTGGACGAGTCGGTGCTTGAAGACTACCTGGCGCGCGAAGGTGAACGCGTCGCGCTGGTGCTCTGGCCCGGGGTGCAATATGCCACCGGCCAGCGGTTTGACTTGCGGCGAATCAGCCAGGCGGCACGGGGTGCGGGTGCGCGGGTCGGGTTCGACCTGGCACACGCGGTGGGCAACGTGCCGTTGTCGTTGCATGACGATGGGGCCGATTTCGCCGCCTGGTGCACGTACAAGTACCTCAACAGCGGACCTGGCGCCGTTGCCGGCGCCTTTGTCCATGAGCGCCATCACGGCGATGACGCGATCGCTCGCCTGCAGGGCTGGTGGGGCGCCGATCCCGCCACCCGCTTCATGATGGGGCCTGGGTTCACACCGGCCCCGGGCGCGGACGCGTGGCAGTTGTCCAACCCGCCCGTGCTTGCGCTGGCGCCGGTCCGGGTGTCGCTGGACATCTTCGGCGCGGCCGGAATGGAAAGACTCCGCGGGAAATCCGTGGCCATGACCAATGCACTGGCCACTTTCGTGGCCGAACAGCTTGGTGATGTCCTGGCCGTGGTCACCCCCACCGACCCCGAGCGACGGGGTTGCCAGTTGTCGCTTCGCGTCCGTGAAGGGCGCGCTACCGGGCGTGCCTTGTTTGAACGCCTGGGCGCACTGGGCATTGTCGCGGACTGGCGTGAACCCGACCTGCTGCGCTTTGCGCCGGTGCCGCTGTACAACCGTTTCGAGGACATATTCCGCTTGTGTGAAGCGCTTGAACACTGGGCGGCCGGGCGATGAAGGTTCGTGACACCGGCACCGTGACCATTGCCGGCGGCGGCCTGTCCGGTGCGCTGCTGGCGGCGATGCTGGCCGAGCGCGGCCTGGACGTGGAGGTGTTCGAACGCAATGCCGACCCGCGACTGGGCGATCCGCCGGAGGGCCGGTCGATCAACCTGGCGCTGGCCGAGCGCGGCTGCCATGCCCTGCGGCTGGCCGGCCTTGACGATGCGGTCGACGAGTTTGTCCTGCCCATGACCGGGCGGCTGATGCACAGCCGGGACGGTGCGCTGACCCGGCAACCCTACGGCGCCGCGGGCGAATGTATCTGGTCGTCGAACCGCGCGCAGCTGAACTGCGTGTTGCTCAACGGCGCGGAGGCCACCGGCCGCGTCCGGCTGCACTTCAACGAGCGGATCGAGGCCATCGACTGGGACACGAACCAATTACACTTCGAGAACGGTGAATCGCGTTCATTCGAGGTGCTGATCGGGGCCGACGGCGGCGGTTCGGTGGTTCGACGGGCCATGCAGGCCCATGCCGATATCGGCGCGCGCGAACAACTGCTTGACCACGGCTACCGTGAACTGGCCATTCCACCGGCGTCAGACGGTGACTTCGCGATGGATTCGCAATCGCTGCATATCTGGCCGCGCGGCGGCTTCATGCTGATCGCCCTGCCGAACCTGGATCGCAGTTTCACGGCGACGCTGTTCCTGCCAAAGGCCGGTGAGCCCGGATTCGCCGCGTTGCCGGACTGGCCGACGCAACACGCCTTCATGGCGACCGAATTCCCAGACGCGGCACCCCTGATGCCGGACCTGGAGCGCGATTTCCACGACAACCCGGTCGGGCTGCTGGGCACCATTCGTTGCGAGCGCTGGCACCTGGGCGGCACTGCGGCGCTGCTGGGCGATGCCGCCCACGCCATCGTGCCCTTCCACGGCCAGGGCATGAACGCGGCGTTTGAAGACTGCGAGGCCATGGGTCGACTGGTGGCGGACGGCGAGCGTGACTGGGCCGACATTTTCGCGGCCTACGAGGCGGAACGCCTGGCAAACGCGAACGCCATTGCCGACATGGCCCTGGAAAACTACCGCGTGATGCGCGAAGCCGTGGCCGACCCGCGATTCCTATTGCGCAAGGCCCTGGAGCACGAACTGGAACGGCGTTTCCCGGACCGCTTTATTGCCCGCTACTCGCTGGTGATGTTCCACCGCTTGCCGTACGCCGAAGTGTATCGGCGCGGCGAAGTACAGGCCTCGATCCTTGACGATTTGCTCAGGGAGCTGGATACGATTGAGAACGTGGATTTCGACCGGGCGAAAGCGAGAATACGCGAATCGCTGACACCCATCGGCTGAAGCCCCGGCCATTCGGCCGGGGCAAAGCATTCAGTCCAGGCCGACAGGCTCAGGGCTCACACACCATATCCTCGGTCAGCTTCTGGATGGTGTCAGTGCGGGTGACATCATCGACCAGTGGCGGCGCCAGCAGGTAGTCCAGCGTCCAGGAACCCTGTTGCAGGTTCGCATAGGACGCCACGATGGTCCCGACATCCTGCGAGGTCACATCGTCCCTGTCACCGGCGCAGGACGGACAGAACCCCTTGTACTGCAGGAACGCCAATGGATCACCCTCCAGGCCACCGCTGCCCAGCAACCACCTTGGCGAGCCGCTGGCGTCGTAGATGTAATGGATCTGGGCCTGCGTTTGCCGGTTCACGATCACGCTGGCCCCGCCAAGACCACTGGTTCCGCGATACCAGCTGCCACTCAGGCTCTGGAGTTCCCCGCCTTCCTGCGGACAGGTGCGCGCCAGGGGTCTCATGCGATCGCTGCCGGAAGCGCCGAAGAACGTCCAGCTGACGACCTGGTCTTCCACATCCAGCACGGTAATGCTGACTTCACCCACCACGGTGCTGAACTGCCTGCTGCCGTCGTTGGTGAACCGGCGCAGGTCCGCCGTCCAGACATTGCCGCCATCGGCCGCCGGGGCCGAGGCCGCCGTGTACCATACCGGCTGGTCGTCCTCGTCGTAGGTATACCAGAGCATGGACCGGTTGGCGCCGACGCGGTTGTACTCGTAACCCTGGGAGATGCCGCGGCGGGAATCAGGTGACCAAAGGCCCCACGACGGCTCGATTTCGCCACTGGCGCTGGCATTGATATCGACCTGGATGGACACGCCGGCCGGCACGTTGCCACCGTTACGCATCACGGCATACCAGCGTCCGGGGGTCACGGAACCGTTGCCGAGTTCAATGACCGGCCCGTTGCCGCCGCTACCGTCGGCGGTCGCAATGGGATCGCCACCGGGCACCTGGGATGCATTCGGCGCATCAAGAAATGCGGCGTCAAAATCACGCCGGTAAAGCGACAGCTCCAGCCCGTTGGCCTGGGCGCCTGTCTCGCCACTGCTGCTCACTCGCAGTGACGCCGTTCCCGGCGGCACATCGAAAATCAGAGCTTCATGCGTGGCGCCGACGTCCAGGGCGAACTGGTGGTCGCGACCATCAGCGAGCACCCGCGTCGGCAGTTCGCCCCATGCGCTGCGCTCAAACCACACCGGCACCACGCCGATGTCATTTGGCGTCGACTGGTTGCGCCCAATACCGACCGCGCCCATCAGCCGCTGGCCGGGTCGGGCCGTGACATTGTCCCAGCTCACGCGAAGCGGGAAGCTGCTCCCGCTTGGGATAATGCCCGGGCCGGTGGCCACCAGGTTGGAATCCGCGTCTTCTGCGACCACGCCGTATACCAGGGTGGCGTCCTGTGGGGTGGTGCCATTGCCGGCATCATCATCCCCGAAGCCGTCTTCCCAGTTCTGGACCACGACCCACCAGGGCCCCGTTGCGGGCGTGAAGATGTCGCACAATTCCAGGTCTTCCGGGGTCGTGCTTGAGCACAGCTCCTCGCCCACGTCGGGCTGGCCGTTGCCGTTGCTGTCGAAACCGACGAACAGGTCAAGATCCAGCGCGTCCGAGGCCAGTGTGCTGGTATGCAGCCACAACGCGTTTGCGGGCACATTCACGATCTGGACAAATGTACCCGCGCTGCCATCGAAAGGATCATCAAAACTGGGGTCTTCGACCAGTGACTCGGTTCGTTGCTGCGTCGCGACCAGGCCGCCGGCGGTGTACACCGACTGGTCGATCCGCGCCAGGCCGGACAGGCTGAAGTCCTGGAAGCCGGCACCCTGGTCGGTGCTAATCTCCAGCTCGGTCGGCAGCTCGCCACCGGAGGCGAAAACAGCGGTGGCGATGGCAGCGTCCGGAACGCCGCTGGCGGTCAACCGAATATCACCGAATACCCATTGGCCGATCATGTCGCCGCCGGAAACATCAATTTCGATATCCAGCGTTTGTGAACCATTCGCCGACAGGCTGAACTGCGACGGCGTCACGGTGACCTGTATGCCCGGCGGAAAACCTTCCGGCACGGCAGACCAGCTCAGCCCCCCCTGGGTTGATTTCACCGTGCGCGTGAATGAACAACTGTCGGCGCAATCGGCGTTCATCAGGTTGGGCAGGTTCAGGGTTCGCGGTTCCCCGCCTGACGAGGGGTCAGCGTTGCTGAAGTTGGCCCAGGTCTCGTCCAGCCAGAGCACCGAGCGCGCCGCCTCGCCCAACCTTGGGCGACCGTGACCGACCTCGTGGAGCGTGGCCGTCACGCCGAACTCATTTCGCGCCAGCTCACGTGTTGCGGTGAGCTGCAGGGCGGACGAGATCATCGCCGGGGTCGCTTCCGGGTTAACCGCTTTCAGCAATGCCGCCGCACCGGCGACATGTGGCGACGCCATCGATGTACCGCTCTGGAACAGGAAATCGGAATTCTCGCCCGAACCGGTGCTGGCGGCGGCCAGGATGTCGTAACCCGGCGCAATCAGGTTGGGTTTCAGAATGTCTTCGACGGGTGTCCGGGTGGGCCCGCGTGATGAAAAGCTGCTCAGGATATCGGCCGCCTGGTCCACGTGGGCGACCGTGAAACCCGACAATGCGGCCTGGTGGCCACTGCCGCTGTCGAGCCACGACCGCAGCTTGTCGCCATCGGTGGCGCCGATATGGGTCGCGGGCAGGCAATGTTCGTCGGCGATGGTCACATCACCTTCCGCAGCGGTGTTCGCCAGGATATAGCCGGCGGCGCCCGCCAGCAGGACGTTCTTGCCCTTCTCAACCCGGCCATAGTTGCCCCGGTCACAGACGACGATCTTGCCTTCGAAAACGCCTTCGTCAAACGGGTTCGACTCGCCCGAGTAGTCGGAACACACGGCAGGCCGGCCAATGTTGCCGAGATCATGGCTTGGCCCCGTGCCGCAAAGCGGAAAACCGTAATCGGCGGCATGAACGATTTCGGTCAGGCCGAGCGGTGTCTGTTCCGAGCCGCTGGAGCCGAACATGTCGGTGGGCGGCGTGGTGGCGCCACCCTGCATGTCCTGGAGAATGTTCGCAAACAGGCGGTCATGCGTGGCGCTGCCCACGGCCACGATCCAGGGCGCCATCGCGGGGTTGCCGACGGTGCCGCTGACCGGCCCGTCATTTCCGGCCGACGAGGCGACGAATATACCGGCCAGGTAGGCGTTCAGGAACGCCTCTGCGGTCGGCGCCAGCCACGGCGAAAACGGGCTGGAACCGATGGAATAGTTGATGACGTCGACACCGTCGGTAATCGCCTGGTCAATGGCGTCGAGCAATGCCGAGCCCTGGCAACCGTCGTCATCGACATCATCCGGATCGCCCAGGAAGCAGGCCCGGTATGAAATGATGTTGGCGTTGGGCGCGACGCCGGAAAGCACCAGCGGTTCACCACCGATCGACAGCCCACTGATGGGGTTGCCTGCCGCGATGCCGGCCACGTGCGAGCCATGGTCGGTATTGTCCCGGCCGTTGTTGTTCTCCTCGACGACCTCCGTGTCCGGATTGTCTTCGACGAAATCATAGACGCCGATCAACTTATCGTTACAGGCGACGTCCCCCTGCCCGCATAGCCCCAGCAGTTCGCCTTTCGGGTTGACGTGATCGTGGCTGCCACCGGTGCCGCCCGGATCGGCGAAAGACAGATGATCCCAGTTGATGCCCGAGTCGATGATGCCCATGATGATGCCTTCGCCCCGGGTCGAGGTGATGCCGTTCTCACCGTCCCAGATGTCACCGGCGCCGATCCACGGCGGGCCGGCATCGGTATGCATCCGGTGGATTTCTTCCGGCCAGACGCCCGCTACGCCATCCAGCTTCATCAGGCGCTTTGCTTCGACCGCGCTCAGGGTCACCGCGATGCCATTGGTAGCCACCTGGTAACGATGCGACGGCTGCAGGGTGCGGCCGAGCAGCGCTGCGGCCTGGTCTTCAATTTCCGCCTGCCGCCCGGCCAGGTGATCGAGGTAGGACAACGCCGTCGCCGAGTGGACATCCAAACGCGGCCCCGGGACCTTGCCGGCCATCGAATCCGCACGGGTGAGCGCCGCAGAATCGCCGCGCAACTCCGTCAGGTGGCGAACAAGGGGCGCGTCTTCGTAAACCACGATATAGCGATTGGAGCCAGACGGCGCCTTGCGACCATCCGGCGACTTCGCCATGACCGCGGTCGCCAGCGGCGCCGCGAGCAGGACCAGGGCGGCGCGCGCCGCCCAGCGATTCATTCCGATCATCATCTCTCAGGTACCCCTCGTTATTCCGAAACGGCCTGTCGCATGGTGACAAGCTCCTCGGCCGCCGTCGGGTGGATACCGATGGTGGCGTCAAATTGTTCCTTCGTCAGTCCGCATTTTACGGCCACGGCGAAGCCCTGGACAATCTCCGGGGCATCGGGGCCGACCACGTGAAGGCCCACCACCTTGCGGGTTTCGCGCGCCACGATCATCTTCATCAGCGCTTTTTCCTGGCGACCCGACAGGGTGTGCTTCATCGGCCTGAACTCTGAACGGTAGACTTCGATATCACCGTAATGGTTCCGGGCCTCGTCTTCCGGCCACCCCACGGTGCCCACCTGCGGCTGGGAAAAAACCGCTGACGGAACAAAGACATGGTCAACCGCTCGCGGCATTCCACCGAACTGGGTGTCGGCGAAGGCGTGGCCTTCCTGCAGCGCCACCGGCGTCAGGTTAAGACGATGGGTAATATCGCCCACCGCGAATACGCTTTCCACGTTGGTGCATGAGTATTCATCCACCGGCACCGAGCCGTCGGCGCGGACTTCGACGCCGGCTTCCGCCAGTCCCAGGCCTTCTGACTTCGGCACACGTCCGGTGGCGTACATGACGCAGTCGGCGTCAATCTCCGCACCGCTTTCCAGCGTGGCGCGCAGGCCGCCGTCGACTTCGCGCACGGCCTGGATGTTGTCTTCGAAGTGAAACTGCACGCCTTTCGCCGCCATCTCCCGGCCCACGACCCGGCGCACGTCGTCATCGAAGCCGCGCAACACGGCATCGCCGCGATAGACCTGGTGGGTCTCTGAACCGAGGCCGTTGAAGATGCCGGCAAACTCGCAGGCGATGTAGCCGCCGCCGACGACAATCACACGCTGTGGCAACTTTTCCAGGTGGAACGCCTCGTTGGACGTGATGACGTGCTCGCGCCCGGGGAAATCCGGCACCCAGGGCCAGCCGCCCACGGCCAGCAGGATACGCTCCGCGGTGAATTCCCGGTCGCCCACGGCGACACGGTTCGGCCCTGTCAGCCTGCCACGCCCCTCTTGCAGGTCGACGCCTGAGCCATCGAGCAGGGACTTGTAGATGCCTTCGAGCCGGCCAATCTCCCGGTCTTTGTTGGCGATCAGCGTGGCCCAGTCGAACCGGGTTTCGCCCACGGTCCAGCCGAAACCGGCCGCGTCTTCGAATTCCTCGGCGAAATGCGCGGCGTAGGACAGCAACTTCTTGGGCACACAACCCCGGATCACGCAGGTGCCGCCCACCCGGCTCTCTTCGCAGATGCCCACGCGCGCGCCGTGGCCGGCCGCGATGCGCGCGGCGCGGACGCCGCCGGATCCGGCGCCGATGACGAAGAGGTCGTAGTCGAACTGTGACATGCGGTGAAATCTCCAGGAATTCGTCGGGCGGCCGGCTAATCTAGCAGGCCACGCCGCCAATGCCTATTCCCGCCCCCGGTCCGGCAACGTGGACTTGCGCGTAAACAGCCCGTAGCATTGGGGCCTGTTCGCCGCCTGACCGCCCATGCTGCAAGCCTCCCGCCTGACCCTGGAACGCCATTTTCACCCGGTGTTCGCGCCCGTCGACCTGGTCGTCGGCCGCGGCGACCTGTGGGTGCTGACCGGCGCGAATGGTTCCGGCAAGACCACGCTGCTGCGGTTGCTGGCCGGCCTCGTCACGCCTTCTGAAGGACAGCTGGCGCGCTCTGTGGCGGCCGCCTGGGTCGGTCACCGGCTGGCGCTGAAAGACGACCTGGACGTACTGGAAAACCTGCAACTGGCGCGCGACTTCGCCGGCCGGACCGATGCCGACCCACTTGATGCGGCACGGAAAGCGGGCCTGGAAATGGCGCTCGACCAGCCCGCCGGCACGCTGTCGGCCGGCCAGCGCAAACGCTGCGCACTGGCACGCCTGCTGTTGTCGCCGGCGCCGCTGTGGCTGCTGGACGAACCGTACGCGAACCTCGACCGCGATGGCGTCACCCTGCTCGACGGCCTGTTGGCCGACCACGTCGGCGCCGGCGGCGCCTGCGTCATGAGCACCCATGGCGACCTGAAGCCCGCAATCGACGGCTACCGTGAACTGGCCATTTTGCCGGCGCCGCCCGGTGACCACTGGTGAACGCCACGGTGACAACACCGCCCGGCAAGGCCATCGGCCCGATTTTCCGGCGTGACCTCAAGCTGGCATTTCGGCGCCGCTCGGAAATCCTGCAGCCACTGATCTTCCTCTGCGTCGTCGTCAGCCTGTTCCCGCTGGGCGTGAGTCCCGCGCCCGAGCGCCTGGCCACCATGGCCCAGGGCGTGATCTGGATCGCCGCGCTGCTGGCCACGGTCCTGTCGCTGGATACCTTCTTCCGTGACGACTGGGAAGACGGCAGCATCGAGCAGTGGGCGGTGTCGGGTCATTCACTCGCGTTGATCGCCGTCGCGCGCGCCGCCGCGCACTGGCTGGTCGCCGGGCTGCCCATCGTGCTGCTGTCCCCCCTGCTGGCCACGTGGATGCAGCTGCCCGGCGAAGGTGTACCGGTGCTGGCCGCCACGCTGGCCCTGGGTACACCGGTCCTGGCCCTGGTCGGCGCGATCGGCAGCGCGCTGACCGTCGGCGCGCGCCGTGGCGGGCAGCTGTTGTCACTGCTGGTGTTTCCGCTGTACGTCCCGGTCCTGATCATGGCGACGGGCGCAACAGGGGCGGCGGTGGACGGCTTGCCTTACAATGGGCAGCTTGGCCTGATGGCCGCCATGCTGGTCGCCGCCGTGACGCTGGCGCCTTTCGCCATTGCCGCCGCGCTCAGGCTCAGCCTGGAATGACCGGCGGCCCGAACCGGCCCCGGCCCGCGATACCCTGAACACCGAACGATGAGCCGACTCAAGCGACTGTTTCACCAATTCGGATCACCCCCCTGGTTCTACCGCTTCAGCGGCAAGCTGGTGCCGTGGCTGTGGGTGGCGTTCGCGCTGCTGGCGGCCTGGGGGCTGTACCGCGGCCTGGTCGTGGCCCCGGCGGATTACCAGCAGGGGGAAAGCGTGCGCATTATGTATATCCACGTGCCATCCGCCTGGATGTCGTGGATGGTGTACGCCGTGATGGCCGGGTTCGGCATCTGCGCGCTGGTCTGGCGTGTGCGCGTTGCCGAGATCCTGATGATTTCCAGCGCGCCGGTGGGCGCCGCGTTCACGCTGGTCACGCTGGTCAGCGGCTCGCTCTGGGGGCGACCCACCTGGGGCACCTACTGGGTGTGGGACGCGCGCCTGACCTCGGAACTGGTGCTGCTGTTCCTGTACCTGGGCGTCATCGGCCTCTACAACGCCTTCGACGAGCCCCGAAAAGCCGCGCGCGCCGCATCGCTGCTGGCCATCGTCGGCCTGGTCAACCTGCCGATCATCCATTACTCGGTGAACTGGTGGAACACGCTGCACCAGCCCGCCAGCATCGGCCTTGACGGCAGCAGCATTCACCCGTCGATGCTCTGGCCGTTGCTGATCATGGCGGCCGCCACCAAGTTCTATTACGGCGCCTGCCTGCTGACGCGGGCGCGCAACCGCCTGCTGGAACAGGACCGCGGCAAGCGCTGGGCGCGCGAAGCGCTGGCGGAGGGTGGGCGATGAACCACGCGCCGTTTATCTGGTCTGCCTACGCGGTGGCCGTCATCGTGTATGCCTGGACGGCGCTGGCGCCGGTGTGGCGCGCGCGGCGGTTCCGCGCGGCCTGGCAAGCCCGGGAAAAAGTCATGGGCCGATCCCGCGGCCCGACTGGAACGAGTGAGAACTGAACACCATGCATCCCGTTCGTAAACGCCGGCTGATCGGCGTCATCGTCATCGTGGTCGGCGTCGGTATCGCCGCCGCCATCACCATGTGGTCATTGAGCCAGAACATGCTGTATTTCATTACCCCGAGTGATGTGCAGGCGCAGGAACTGCCGCCCGGGCGGGCTTTCCGGCTGGGTGGGCTGGTGGAAGACGGCTCCGTGAGCCGCGCCGATGACGGCCTGCAGGTGACGTTCACCATCACGGACGGTGCCGCGATGGTGCCGGTGCGCTTCGATGGCATCCTGCCGGACCTGTTTCGCGAAGGCCAGGGCGTGATCACCCGCGGTGCGCTGGGCGCCGACGGCGTGTTCACCGCCACCGAGGTGCTGGCCAAGCACGACGAGAACTACATGCCGCCCGAGGTGGCCGAGGCCCTGCGTGAAGCCGGTCACCCGATGGGCGGGACAGCCGACGAAGGCGACGGGAGCGACTGAACGGTGATTGCCGAAATCGGCCAGGTGGCGCTGCTGAGCGCCCTGCTGGTGTCGCTGTTCATGGGCATCGTGCCCCTGCTCGGCGCCCGGGGCCGTCACGCCGGCATGATGATGACCGCGGGCACCGGCGCCTGGGTGCATTTCATCCTGGTGCTGCTGGCCTACGTGCTGCTCACGTCAGCATTCCTTTTGCAGGACTTCTCGGTGGAGTACGTCGCCCGCAACAGCAATTCGCAGTTGCCCGTGCACTACCGCTTTACCGCGGTCTGGGGCGCGCACGAAGGCTCGCTGCTGCTCTGGCAGCTCATCCTGGCCGGCTGGACGCTGGCGGTGGCCGGTTTCAGCCGAAGCCTGCCGGCTGAATTCCGCGCCACCGTGCTGGCCGTGCTGGGCTGGGTCTCGGTCGGGTTCCTGCTGTTCATTCTCTACACCTCCAATCCCTTCGGTCGCATCCTGCCGCCGCCGGTCGATGGCCGCGACCTGAACCCGCTGCTGCAGGACCCCGGGATGATCATCCACCCGCCGATGCTGTACATGGGCTATGTCGGCTTCGCGGTGCCGTTTGCGTTTGCCGTGGCGGCCCTGCTGCGCGGCGAGGTCACCCGGCAGTGGGTCCGCTGGACGCGGCCCTGGACGCACGTGGCCTGGGCTTTCCTGACGCTCGGGCTCGCGCTGGGCAGCTGGTGGGCCTATTACGAGCTGGGCTGGGGCGGCTGGTGGTTCTGGGACCCGGTGGAAAACGCCGCGTTCATGCCCTGGCTGGTTGGCACGGCCCTGATTCACTCCCAGGCGGTGACCGAAAAGACCGGCGCATTCCGCAACTGGACGCTGCTGCTGGCCATTGCCGCGTTCTCGCTCAGCCTGCTGGGCACGTTCCTGGTGCGCTCGGGTGTGCTGACCTCGGTGCACGCCTTCGCCTCGGACCCGACACGTGGCCTGTTTATCCTGGCCTACCTGGTGGTCGTGGTGGGCGGTTCGCTGACGCTGTTCAGCTTCCGTGCGCCGAAGATGATGATGGGCAGCGGTTTCGCCGGCGTTTCGCGAGAATCGCTGTTGCTGGTCAATAACCTGGTGCTGGCGGTGATCTGCGCGATGGTGCTGCTGGGCACGCTGTACCCGCTGCTGGTCGACGCCATGGGCGCCGGCAAGATTTCCGTGGGGCCGCCCTACTTCGCGTTGCTGTTCGCCCTGCTGCTGGTGCCGCTGGTGATGGCGCTGCCGCTGGGTGTTTTCGCGCGGTTCAAGCGCGACCGGCTCGGCCGACTGCTGACGCAGATGCGCTGGCCCCTGGCGGCCGCGCTGATCGCCGGGGCGCTGACGGCGTGGTGGTTGCCGGAACCCGGGCTCGCACCCGTGGCCGGCGTGGCCGGCGCGGCCTGGCTGATGGCCGCCAGCCTGGCCTGGCCGCTGAAGCGGTTGCGCGGCCGGGGCCAGCAGGCCGGCTTCACGCTGCAGGAAACCGCCATGACCCTGGCCCACTTCGGGCTGGGCATCTTCCTGGTCGGCATTTCACTGGCCAACGTCACCAGCGCCGAGAAACATGTCCGCATGGCGCCGGGTGACCGCTTCGAACTGGGCGGTTACACCTTCGAATTCGCCGGCACGCGTTCGCTGCAGGGCCCGAACTACAGCGCCGACGAAGGCGAGTTCGCCGTCAGTCGCGACGGCGAGCATGTCACCCGGTTGCGGCCGCAGAAGCGCCGCTACCTGCGGGAAAGCCAGGTGATGACGGAAGCCGCCATCGACCCGGGTCTGGGCCGTGACCTCTACGTCTCGCTCGGCGAGCCACTGGGCGACGATGGCGCCTGGGCCGTGAGCCTCTACATCAAGCCCTTTGTCCGCTGGGTCTGGCTGGGTTCATTGTTCATGTTCGCCGGGGGACTGCTGGCGGCTTCCGACCGGCGCTACCGAAAATCCACAGTCAATGGAGCCGCCGCTTGAGCCGCCTGGTCCCATTGTTCGCCTTTATCGCGCTGGCGGTCCTGCTGGGATTCGGCCTGCGCCACGCCGGCGACAAGTCGGAACTGCCATCGCCGTTGATCGGCAAAACGGTGCCGGACTTCGACCTGCCCAGCCTGTTCGACCCGGAAGCACGCTACACCCCGGCCAGCCTGGCCGGGCAGCCCTGGATCGCGAATTTCTGGGCCAGCTGGTGCTACGCCTGTCGCGTGGAGCACCCGGCGATTACCGACCTCGCCAACCGCGGCGTGGTCCGGGTGGTCGGCATGAACCACCGCGACACGCGCGAAGACGCCGCCGAATGGCTGGACCGCTTCGGCGACCCCTATCACCTGCACGTTTTTGATGCCGATGGCCGCACCAGCATCGATTTCGGCGTAGTCGCCGCGCCGGAAACCTTCCTGGTCGATGCCAACGGCATCATCGTGTTCAAACACATCGGCGCGGTGACGCCGGACGTCGTGGAGAACGAGATCCTGCCGCGGCTCGAGCGCATGGGGGTTGAGCAGCCATGATCAAACGCCCATTCGCACCGTGGCGGCAGCATCGGCTGGCCAGGTCTTGCTGGCGGCTGATGGCGCTGGCCCTCCTGCTCCCGGCCATGGTCGCCGCCCAGCCGGCCACGCCGCGCGAGCCACTGACATTCGAGTCACCGGCCGAACAGGCGCGTTTCCAGGCGCTGGCGGCAGAGTTGCGCTGCGTGGTCTGCCAGAACCAGAGCCTGGCGGACTCCAACGCCATGTTGGCCCAGGACCTGCGCCACGAGGTCTGGGAAATGATGCGCGAGGGCCACAGCGACGAGGCGATCAAGCGCTTCCTGGTCGAGCGTTACGGTGATTTCGTGCTCTACCGGCCGCCGGTGCAGGCCAACACCGTGGTGCTGTGGGTCGCGCCGCTGCTCCTGCTGCTGGCCGGCGCGGCACTGGTGGGCGTGAACATCTATCGACGGCGCGCCTTACTGGACAGTGAAGGGGAGGAAGAAACGTGAGCTTCTGGCTGTTCGCCATCGCCATCCCCTCGCTGGCCGCCGTGGCGCTGTGCTGGCCGATGTTGCGCCAGCGCGGGGCCTGGCTGGTGAGTGGCATCAGCCTGCTGCTGTTGATTCCGGTGACAACGTTGCTGCTGTACCAGGGCGTTGGCGCGCCGGAAGGGATTGGCGCGGCGCGCAGCACGGCGAGCATGGAGGCCAACAGCGCCGATGTCGAAACCCTGCTGGCGCAACTGCGGGCACGACTGGCGGAAAACCCCGACAACCTGGAAGGCTGGATGCTGCTGGGCCGCAGCCTGAAATCCATGCAGCGCTACACCGAGGCCCGGGAGGCGCTGCGACGCGCCCAGGCCCTGGCGGCCGACGACCCGTTGGTGCAGGTGGAACTGGCCGAGGCATTGATCTTCTCATCCAGCCAGGCCGAAGGCATCGCCCCCGAAGTTCGGGAACTGCTTGAATCGGCCCTGGCGACCGAACCGGACCTGCAGAAAGCCCTCTGGCTGATGGGTGTGACCGAGTTCCAGGACGGCAACTTCGAGGCCGCCATCGCGCGCTGGGAAACCCTGCTGCGCCTGCTGCCGCCCGGTTCAGGCGTGGCCGGCAGTGTGCAGAAACAGCTGGCCGAGGCGCGTTCCCGGGCCGGCCTCGCGGACCTGCCCCCGCCCGCTGCGGCACCGTCCAACGCATGGCCAGGGCTTGAGCTCACCGTCAGTGCGCCGTCGACAGTGACGCCGCCACCCGACGGCGCCGTGCTCTACATCATCGCCCGCGACCCGGACGCGCCCGCCCCCCCGCTGGGCGTGGTCCGTGTCCCAAGGCCGGTATTTCCGGTGACGGTGCGCCTGGACGACTCGAACAGCATGCTGCCCGCGCGCCCGGTCTCCGGTGTGAACCGCGTGGAAGTCCTGGCGCGACTGTCGCTGAGCGGCGAACCGTTGCCGGGCCCCGATGACCCCGCCAGCGCTCCACGGATTTTCGACACGGCGCCTGAACAACCACCCATCGAGCTGACGCTGGCGCCGCCGGAGTAGCCGCGCCCCCGGCTCAGCCAGCGATGACTTCGAACAGGGGGTGTCCGCTCTGGGCATACTTCAGTTCAAAGGGTGATACCCCCTCCGGCCTGTCGACCCGGGTCACGGTAACGGATTTGCCTCGCACCAGGCCGACGGCCTGGGCGAATTCGTCGACATAGACCTTCCAGTTGGTGCGCAGGACCAGGCGCCCACCCAGCGCCAGCATCGCCGGAAAAACCGGGTGCCCATGCCAGCGCCGGCGAAGGTGCGCGGCCTTGGGCCAGGGGTTCGGATACAGCAGGTAGTGCCGCCGCAACGGCCAGCCGGCGTCAAGCGCCAGCCGCCAGAACGTGGCCAGTTCCGCGCGGACCAGCACCCGGTTACCCACGCGCACCGGGCCGTTGGCGGCGCCTGAACTGGCGAGCCGGGCAGCGCTTTGGTCGACGCCGATCACGACATCTCCAGGGTGCCGATCGGCCAAGAAGCGGGTCGATGCGCCGGTCCCACAACCCGAATCCAGCACCAGGCGATTCCGTTCATCCCCATCCAGCAGTGACTCCAGGGCCCCGAATGCCTCGATGCTGGGGGGGTGCAACGGCTGGCGCCAGGGCGTCGCCAGGTGCCGGCGCACCACCTCGTCCAGGCGCGGATGGGGCGCCGCCTGCGCGCTGCGCACGGGTCGGGAGTCGCCACCCGGCGTCAAGGGAACCGGTCCTGGAGGGCAATCGACAGTCAAGGTGGTGGCTCTCGGTGCGGCTTTTCTTTACGCTACCCGATTCGAAGCACCCGCCGCCAGCCAAGATGTCCGCCACCCGAATCTATCAACATGACCAGCCGTTCCGATTCCGACAGGGCGGCGAACTGCCCGGCCTGGAGCTGGCCTTTGAAACCTGGGGCGAACTGGACGCCGACGCGGGCAACGCCGTGCTGGTCCACACCGGCCTGTCGCCCAGCGCGCACGCGGCTTCCTGCCCGGAAGACCCCGAAGAAGGCTGGTGGGAATTCATGGTCGGCCCGGGCAAGCCCATCGACACCGACCGCTTCTTCGTCATCTGTGTCAATTCGCTGGGCAGCTGCAAGGGCAGCACCGGCCCTGCCAGCATCAACCCGGCCACGGGCGAGCCCTGGCGCACTGACTTCCCGATCCTGAGCCTCGAGGATATCGCCGCCGCCTCGCAGCTGGTTGTGAAACACCTCGGCATTGATCGGCTGTGTGCGCTCGTCGGCCCTTCCATGGGTGGCATGACGGCCCTGGCCCACCTGCGCCAGGCCCCCGCCGCGGCAAAGCATTTCCTGAGCATTTCCAGCGCCGCGCGCGCGGAACCGTTCAGCATTGCCATCCGCTCGCTGCAGCGCGAGATGGTGGCGACCGACCCGAACTGGAACGATGGCCACTACACGGACCAGCAGTGGCCGGAAAATGGCATGCGCCTGGCGCGTAAGCTGGGCATGGTGTCCTACCGCTCCGCCATCGAATGGCAGGACCGTTTCGGTCGCGACCAGCAGTCGAATTACCCGGAAGCCTGGTGGGGCATGCGCTACGAGGTGGAATCCTACCTGGAGGCCGCGGCCCAGCGCTTTATCGGCGCGTTCGACCCGTGCAGCTACCTGTACCTGTCCAGCGCCATGGACCGTTTCGACGCCTCGGCCGGCTGCGACGGCGGCCTGACCGAAGCATTGGCCGATACCCGACTGGACAGCGCGCTCGTCATTGGTGTGGACACGGACGTGTTGTTCCCGGCGCGCCAGCAGGGCGAGATCGCCAAGAACCTGCGCGCGCTGGGCATCGACACGCGCCTGGAAATGCTGCCGTCACCACAGGGTCACGACGCCTTTCTGGTAGACTCTGACAACTTCGGAAGCGTGGTGGGCGGATACTTCCGCGCCATCGCCAGACGGGAGCAAATCGGAGAATGAGCCTCGAATTCCAGGGCAAGGACCGCATGATCGAACGCATCGACCGTGCCATCTACGGCGATTGCGACTACGAAACCACCACCTGCCTGCGCCGTGCGCTGGTCGAATGCATTGCCGACCCGGGCATCCGGCTGCCGGACAGCGTCTTCGACGTCTTGCCCGATCACTACGGCCGCCGCGAGGTGTTTACGCACCCGGAGCGCGGCTACTCGGTCATCGCCATGACCTGGGGCCCCGGCCAGGGCACCCCCATCCACGACCACGACGGCATGTGGTGCGTCGAGGGCGTCTGGGCGGGCTGTATCGAGGTCGTGTCCTACCAGTTGCTGGAGCAACAGGGCGAGCGCTACCACTTCGAACAGGTCGGTTGCATCGTCGCCGGTTGTGGCAGCGCCGGCAGCCTGATCCCGCCGCACGAGTACCACACCATCCAGAACACCGACCCGGAAAAAGTGGCGGTTTCGGTCCATATCTACAAGCACCTGATGCGGAACTGCAACATGTTCAGGGACGACGGTGACGGCTGGTACCGACGCGAGCCCAAGTCACTGGCACTGGACGCGGCCTGACCCGCGGAAAGCCGCCGTTTTCACGCTGGCGCACAACCCCCGCCGCCGATATACTTTGCGCCCCTTCCGTGCCGAAGTGGCGGAACCGGTAGACGCGACGGATTCAAAATCCGTTTCTGGAAACAGAGTGAGAGTTCGAGTCTCTCCTTCGGCACCATTCAATCCCCAGGATCACGGCACGCACTGGCAACGTATCGCCCGTGTGCTGGCCCTGGTGTTGATGACCCTGCCGCCGGCACAGGCAGCGGCCTGGAATGCGGACGGTCACGCCGCCATCGGTGTACTGGCGGTTGAACAGGCCAGCCCCGATACCCGGACGGCGCTGGCGCAGATCTTCGGCGACCTCTCACCCGATGCCATCGCCGCAGAATGCACCTGGGCGGATGATTTCCGGGAAACACCGGCCGGGCGCTGGAGTGCGCCGCTCCACTACGTCAATATCGACCCGGACTCGAAGCGTTATTCACGGCAGCGGGACTGCCCGGAGGACGCCTGCGTGGTGGAGGCGGTGCGTCGGTACGCCGAGGTGCTGGGCGACGACACCCAGGCGAACGAAACCCGCCGCGAGGCCTTCCGGTTCCTGTGCCATTTCAGCGGCGACCTGCACCAGCCGCTGCATATCGGCTATGCCGACGACAAGGGTGGCAACCTGGTCACGGTGCGTTTCCGCGGTGATGCCATGAACCTGCACGCATTCTGGGACCATGCCCTGCCCGCGGCCCATGCCAGTGGCTGGCGGGACCTGGTCTCGACGCTCCGGAAGCGGCCAAACCCCTCGGCAACACGGTGGAACGCCGCTGAACTCGCCGGCTGGACCAACGAGACGTTTTCACTGACGCGAAATTTCGCCTATCCGCCGACCCGGCAGATCGACAACGCCTTCGCCAGGCGGGGTTGGCAGGTGGCGCTCCAGCAAATGGACATGGCCGCCGAACGGCTGGCGCTGATCCTGGAAACCGAACTGGCCGAGTGACGTGGCCTCAGAGGTCGCGGGCAACCCGGAAGCCCACCTGGGGGGTGTGCAGGCCGGCGGATGCCGAAAGCCGCGAAGACGCCCGCGCCTGTTTCTCTGAACTCGCCCAGTAGCCACCGCGAATGACGCGACGGTCGCAGCCGGGGTTTTCCCAGGCGCTGCCATCGACCGGGGCGCGAACATAGTTCACGTGCCAGCAGTCCTGCACCCACTCGGCCACGTTGCCCGCCATGTCGAACAGGCCCCAGGCATTGTTGGCCAGGCTGCCGGCCGGGGCCGGGCCCCAGTGGTCATCGCCATAGCCCCGGATGAAATTGCTGAACCGGCGCGACGACGGTGACTTGTCGTTCTCACCCGCCAGGTTCTCGGTGGCATCCCGAGGTCGATCGCTTCCCCACCACCAGGCCCGGTGCGTGCCCGCACGCATGGCGTACTCGAACTCCGCCTCGGTGGGTAGCCGGTATCGCTCACCGGTGGCCTCGGCCAGCCAGCGGACATACGCCTGGGCGTCATTCCAGCTGACATGCAGCACCGGCAGGTTGTCGGTGGCCGGGCGGCCGGCGTAGTCCAGCTGCCAGCTGACCTGGCCCCGCTCGGCGAGCTGGCCCATGTCGTCGTCCCAAACATCGCTGCGACCCGCACGTTCCGCGTCGGTCCGGTAGCCGCTGTCGCTGACGAAGGCACGGAACTCGCCGACCGTGACCTCGTTGATCCCCAGGGCAAATGCCCGCTGGAAATTCACGCGGTGTGACGGCTTTTCTGAATCGCCGGCAAATTCGTCACCGGCCACCGCGCCCATGTTGAAACTGCCGGCGCCAATCACGATCACGGCGGGCGCCTGGCCGCGGCCGCCGCTGAGGTAATCGCGAATGACCTGGCCAGGTTCAAAGCTGCCATAGACCTGTTCACGGGCGATCATGTCCCGGAGGCTGGCGACGCGGTGCTCGTAGCCACCCAGGGCGATCAGGTCGATCATCAGGAACTCGGCCGCTTCGAAATCACCCCGGTGAATCAGCGAAATCACCTCGTTCTCGATTGATGCGGCGCGGCCATCCTGGAAACTGGCGATCTCGGCGCGGGCGTCATCGACCAGATCCTGCGGCTCGCGAACCGCCGACGCCTGGCTCAACCAGCTTTCGGCCAGCTCGAAATCCAGGTTCCGCGCCGCATCCAGGGCATTGGACACCATGGCCTGCTGGACCTCGAGCAGCCCCTGCTGCGCGGCGGTGCTGGTTCGGTCAAGCTCAACGGCTTTCCGATAGTAGAAATAGGCACTCTCCAGCGGTGGCTCGATCAGCGCACCACGACGCCTGGCGTTCTCGGCGGCCGCCAGCCATTCGTCCACCTGGCGCGCATTCTCGACGCCGGCGCGGGATTCCTGCAGGCCGCTCTTGCGGGGGTTCACGGTGCGCACCACCCGGTTCAGGCTTTCGGCGCGTTCATAGTCCCCGGCCTGCCGGGCCTGTTCGGCCTGGCGCAGGACGTCATCGAGCAGGGCATCCAGCTCGCGCAGCGCCGGCCCGTTGCGTGGGCGGGTGGCCAGGATCGACAGCAGTTCGTCCAGTCGCCGGGTCTGGGCGGCGTCGGGAAGGTTATACGGGGAGACGCTGTCGACGGTGTTGCGCTTTTCCGGCGCCCTTCGCGCAACGTTGTCAGGCACCAGGTTGTTGAGCCTTTGCGTGGCAGCGCCCAGGCCCGCGGTACCAGCATCAACATTACGGATGACCGACAGCACCTGGGCCGCTTCATCCAGGTCACCCTCGTCCATGAAGTCATTGGCCAGCACCAGCGCTTCCGCCAGCACCGACTGCAGTTCCTTCATCGCCTGCGGGTTGCCTGGCCGGGCGGCCAGCCGGGAAAGGATGGACTGGAGACGTGCGTTCTGGGAATGGTCGGGCAACTCGTAGATCGTTCTGCCGCCATCACTTTCAGGCTGGGCCGGCAGGTCAAATCCGATGGTGTACTCGTCACCGCTGACGTCGCCGAGCCGTTTGACCGGGGTTTCGGCGGATTCCTCGCCGGTCCCGCGATCGCCGGACCCCGAATTCTGCGCGAACGGCAACGCGCCCGGCACGATGGCCAGGGAAATGATCAGCGGGAAAACCCTGCCAAAACGCCCCATTCGATGTTGCAAATCCCGTTGCATACCGTCCACTGAGTCCGCCTTCGCGTGTTATGGTTGCGATGGCCGCGAAGGTAACCGGCCCCCAGAACGCACGATACCCGAGTTATTCCGGTGCAACAAGAGACCGGACCGTTTTAAAAAACCTTCATAAACAAGGCGAATGCGCCTGTTTACAAAGCGAAACCTTATCTTGCCGGATCACCCAGACCAGACTCTTGAGACCGCGCTGGCCGCGGCCGACACCCCGATCATGCTGACCACGGGCGCCCAGGCTGCCCGGGCCGCGAAGGCCTGGCGCCGCGCGGACCTGCTGGCGATCGACACCGAGTTCGTCCGTGAACGTACGTATTACGCCGAACTTGGCCTGGTACAGATCTCAGACGGCCAGACCGTGTGGCTGCTGGACCCGCTGGGCGAAGCCACCCTGGGGCCACTCAGGGAATTGCTGGAAGACCCGTCGGTGACCAAGCTGCTGCACAGCCCCTCGGAGGACCTGGATGTCCTGGCCCACGCCGTCGGCGCGCTGCCAGTGCCGCTGATCGACTCCCAGCTGGCCTGTGCGATGCTCGGACAGCCGCTGCAACTGGGCTACCACAAGGCCGCGGAATGGCTGCTGGGCCTGGAGGTCGACAAGGACCAGACCCGCAGTAACTGGTGCGCCCGACCACTGAAACCGGCGCAATTGCGCTATGCCGCGCTGGATGTCTGCGTGTTACCGCAGATGTGGCACACCCTTCGTGACCGGCTCGAATCCCTGGGCCGAATGGACTGGCTGCGGGCGGATTGCGAGCGCGTCATCGAAGACGCCGCCCGTCCCACGCACCCGGACGCCAGCTGGCAGCGTATTCGCGGCGCAGGCCGTCTTGACGGCGTTGGCCTGGCGATACTGGCGCGGCTGGCCGAGTGGCGTGAAGGTGTCGCCCGGGAGCGCAACCGCCCCCGTGGATTCATCGTTCCCGATGCCGCCCTGCTGACCATCGCTTCGAATCGGATCAGCGAGCCCGACGGGCTGGAAATCGTCGAGAGCCTGCACCCCCGCGCCCGCAAGCGGCATGAAAAGGCCATCACTGAGATGGTGCGCGAGGTGCTGGACAGCGGCGAACGCCGGCCCGTCGCACCACGCGCGACACGCGCTCAAAGGGCCGTGCTCACTGATCTGAAAAACGCGGTCGCGACAGAGGCCAAAGCGCTTGAAGTGGAACCCGCCCTGCTGGCCTCCCGGAAAGAACTGGAGCGCCTGGTCTACGATGGCGCGACGGACCCGCTTCCGGGTCGCCTCGAAGGCTGGCGGGGCCAGATCCTGGCGCCGCATATCGACAGTATCCTGTCACGGGACGCCGGCACCGAAGAAGAATGACGGCAACCGGCCCATTCACATTTCGACCGGGTGAAAACTGCTGGAAGACCACCCGGGCAGCGCGCGCGGCGGTCATCGTCGAGAGCGCCAACTACTTTGACGCACTGGTCGACAGCCTGTCGCGCGCCCGACGCCAGGTGCTGGTGGTGGGCTGGGATATCGACCGGCGTGAAAAACTGGGCCGCGGCGACGGTGCGCGCACCCTGCAGGACATCCTCTGCCAGCGGGTAGAGCAGAACGAGGCCCTCGACATCTGGCTGCTGGGCTGGGACTACAACCCGGTCTACGCCACCGAGCGCGAGTGGTTCCAGGAACTCAAGCTGAAGGTTGGCACCCACGAGCGCCTGCACGTTCATTTCGACGGCCAGCACCCCCCGGGCGGTTCGCAACACCAGAAACTGGTGGTCATCGACGACCGGGTCGCTTACTGCGGCGGCATCGACCTGAGCCGGTGGCGCTGGGACGACGCGTCCCATGCCCCGGATGACCCGCGCCGCACTGACCCGGACGGAAAGGCGTACCCACCGTTTCACGACGCCATGATGGTGGTGGACGGCGACGCCGCGGCGGCGCTGGGTGAACTGGCACGTGCGCGCTGGGCATGGTCCGCCGCCGACACCGAACCCACCCCGCCGGGGCATGAAGAAAATTCCCCTGAAACCGGCGACCAGGACCCCTGGCCGACCGGCGTCGAGGCCACCTGGCGCGACACGCCCGTCGCCATCGCGCGTACGCTGCCGGACTGGGACCGCCGACATGCCGCCCGCGAAGTGGAATCGCTCTGGCTGGACATGATCGGCGCCGCCCGGGACTACCTCTACATCGAGAACCAGTATTTCAGCTCGGCGTCGCTGACCCGCGCGCTTGCCGAAAGCCTGGGGCAGGACAGCGGCCCGGATATCATCCTCGTGTTGCCGCGGCAAACCGGCGGCTGGCTGGAACAGGTGACGATGGACGAACTCCGTCGGCACCGGCTCGCCGCGCTCACGGAAGCTGACCGGCACAACCGGCTTCGCGTGTTCTATCCCCACCAGCCCGGGCTCGCCGATGACGAATGCATCAGTGTCCATGCGAAGCTCGCCATCATGGATGACCGGCTGGTTCGCGTCGGCTCGGCCAACACCAGCAACCGCTCGATGGGACTGGATTCCGAGTGTGACCTTGCGATCGACACCCCGGATGAACCCGGACCCGCGGCATTGCTCGACCGACTGCTGGCCGAGCACCTGGATGTCGATCCGGAAACGTTCCGCTCTACCTTCCAGGAGCGCGGCCGCCTGGCCGCCGCCGTGGATGAATTGCGCCAGGACGCCGGCCGCACCCTCAACCCGCTGGACACAAGGGTCGCCGGGGCCCCTCTCGACCTGGATGCGGACGGCGACCTGCTCGATCCCTCGGAGCCGATCGACTCCGGTTACCTGGTCACCCGCGCCGTACCCGAGGAGGATCGCCCCATCGGAAACCGGCGGCTGATCGGATTTATTGCCTTCGTACTCCTGATGCTGGCGCTGGGCGCCGCGTGGCGCTGGACGCCGCTGGGTGAGAGCCTCGATGCCGAGCAGTTACGCGGCTGGCTCAGTGTGTTCGACGACGGCTGGACGCGATTCGTGGCAATCCTGGGCGTCGTCACGGTCGCCAGCCTGGCCATGCTGCCGCTGAGTGTGCTGGTGGTGGTCGCCGCGGTGCTGCTCGGCCCCTGGCAGGGCTTCGCCTGCTCCATGCTCGGCGCGTTGTTGAGCGGCGCGGCGAGTTTCCAGATTGGAAAATGGATGGGCGGCACGCTGCTGGAGCGCTACGACGGCAGTCGCGTCCACCGGCTGAGCCAGCGACTGTCGGAGCGGGGCATCATGGCCGTCGCCGTGCTCCGCATGATCCCGGTCGCGCCATACACCATCGTCAACCTGGTCGCCGGGGCATCCCACCTGGGCCTGACCCGCTTCATCATCGGCTCGGCCATCGGACTGGCGCCCGGCATCGGCGCGCTGACCCTGTTTTCCGGCAGCCTGGTCAACGCCGTCAAGGACCCGGGGCCGGGCACCATCGCCGCCCTGGCCGTTGTCGTCATCGTCATCGGCATTGCCGCCTTCGGCCTGAAGCGCGTACTGAAATAGCCTACGGCTGTCCCGGCGCTGAAAGGCGCGCCACCAATGGTCGATGATCCGAAGCCACCCGCGCCAGCGGGTCGTCGTGAACATAAATGTCTGCGAGCCAGGCCCGCGGCGACACCCAGATCCGGTCCAACGAGAACACGGGCCGCCCGGAAGGCCAGGTCGCCGGTGACGGTGCCGGCTGGAAGCGCCGATGCAACCAGCGCAACGGTCGTCCCCAGAGCAGCCACTCATTCAGGTCGCCGGCCAGCACGACCGGTTCATCATCGCCCGATTCCAGGCGCAGATCGTCAATCGCCGCCAGCAACTTCCGAACCTGGTCCCGACGTTCGACCGGACGGAGGCCAAGATGGGTCGCCACGAAACCCAACGCACCTGTCCCGGTATCCAGCCTCAACACCAACGCCCCACGCGGCTCGCGCCCCCGCCAGGCGAGATCGACGCGCGTCATCGACAGCACCGGGAGCCTGGTCAGCACCGCGTTGCCGTAGTGCCCGGACTCCCGACGCAACGTGACGTCATGCAACGCCCGCCAGTCGGTACCTGATGTCAGTACATCCAGCAGGCCCGGGTGTTCATGAAACATCTCAACTTCCTGCAATGCCACCACGTCGGCGTCAACAGCCTGTAACACCTCCGCTATTCGCTCCGGCTGGTACCGCCCGTCACGACCGATGCAGCGGTGGATGTTGTAGGTCGCGATTTTGAGCACTTGGTAAGCGGTAAGCGGTAAGCAGTAAGCAGTAAGCAGTAAAAAGATTATGGCGCGCCCGGCAGGACTCGAACCTGCTACCCCCAGATTAGGAATCTGGTGCTCTATCCTGATGAGCTACGGGCGCGTTGAGGGGTATTTTACGTCAGTTGAATCTGGTGCAGGGCAGGTACGGAAGTTCCGCGGTTTTCGCGCAGCGAAAGAAGCGGGACTGGAGTGCCGTCGCCAGGGCAGGTATGGAGGTTCCGCGGTTTGCGCGTAGCGCAAGAAGCGGGACCGGAATGCCGCAGCCCGTATCCTGATGAGCTACGGGCGCGTTGAGGGGTATTTTACGTCAGTTGAATCGGGTGCAGGGGTGAATGGCGGTGCTTTTCGGTCGCGCATAAAGCCAGCCGGCCTCGACCCCGGCCGGCTGTCTCACCCCTGCACCATTTCGCCTGTCCCCGTCGCGTTTCTCGGCAAACCCCCTTTTCGCCGGTCGCGTATTTTCCCAGGTGGGCTGGTGTGTATGTGGGGCGTCTCCCCTGTATGACATTTATATTTCATATTGCCGTTTTTGTCAATATTATACTTGTAGGAAATATTCCATAGTTTTGTCAATCACGGGAAATGTCCCACTGGAACCCTGGTGCAGGCGCCTCCGGCTCATCAGTTTCGGGGCGGCAACAGCAACCGCTTCCCCACCTGCAGGAACAGCCAGAGAAAAGCGATGGGCAGTACGCCAGTCTGCAGGATGAACACCACGCTGAGCTGGATCACGTGTTCGATGACTTCCCCTGCGCGCGCCTGGATGCGATCGACTTTCTCACCCAGGTTTACGTGATCGGTGGCGCCGTCCCAGGCCCGGCCCAGTGAACCGACGATGCCACCGAACCAGGTGGGGCTTACAGGTGTTTCTGCCTGGCCGGGCGTCGATTCGCCTGGCGCCGCACCGGCCGGGGCATCTTCTTCGGCCATGGACTCAAGGGCCTCGCCTGCCGACGCAATCACCTCCGTGCTCTCCTGGTAACGGGATTCGAGGAACAGGTTGTAGATGGCCTCGTTGGCAACCAGGGTCAGCGGCACCGCAAACCTGAGGAACAAGGCCACCAGGAAAACACGCCACAGCCACTGCCGGCCCCGGTCCCCGGTGCCGTCACCGGTCCCCACGGCATCTTTACCATCACCGGAACGGTTTCGCCGAAACAGGTAAAGCAACCCCAGCCAGACCGCCAGCAGCGCCACCAGGCCCTGCAGCACCCACCAGGCACTGACCTCCAGGAGCACCTGCTGTATGCCCAGCGAAACCGTCGCCCCCAGCATGATCCACGAAAACCGCTCGACCAGGTCATTGACCGGGTCGAGAATCTCACCCGGCGTAAGCGTGACGCCGACACCGGCGGGCTGCAGGGCCACCTCGGTGCCCTGGACGGCGGAAATCACACCGTTCAGGGTACGCGCCAGCGCAAAGGTCACCAGGGCGCGCTGGAACAGGTCGTCGTAGTTGGCCTCCGCGCGCCGGTCCAGCAGCGGCGTGACGGCCAGGACAGCCGCCAGCAACAAGGCGGCGATGACCAGGTAGCGACGTTGATCTGAGACATGCATGCATCAACTCCTATGCCATCAGCATGATGATGACGCCGGCGAGGGTCAGGCCCAGGCCGGCCAGTTTTCGGGCGGTGATCGGTTCTTTCAGTATCCACCACGCGAACAGCACGATGAAAGCGCCCTGGGCCTCGTTGTAGATCGAGGCTTCGGATGCGGGGATCAGTTTGTAACCTGCCAGCCACAGGACCATCGACAGCCAGCCGCCCAACGCGCAGGCCCAGGTAATGGTCGGCCAGGGTTGCGGCCGCCTGAAGTTCGCCGCGGTGGCCGCGTAACCCTGCCGTACGCCGGCAATGACCGCCATGCCGGCCAGTCCGGCGACCAGCCGGAGCAGGACGATCCACGTGAACTCGTGTGTTTCCAGCACCGGCTTGACCATGACGATGGCCACCGCGAACAGGAAAATCGCCAGCACGCCGAGCACCACGCCGACGCGCAGGGCCCGGTCGGAGACTTCGCGCCGGCGGCGTCGCCAGGTGACCAGCACGATACCGGCCATGACCAGCGCGAACCCCAGCCACTGCAGCCCCACCAGGCGTTCGGCCAGGAACACCGCGGACAGTACGATCACGAACGGGCTCAACAGGCTGCCGATGATGCCGCCACGCCCGGCACCCAGCCGGTTGATCGCTTCGAAATAGAACAGGTCGCCAAGGGCCATGCCCAGGGCACCGGAACCCAGCACGAGCAACCATTCCACGCCGCTCATCGCGGGTACCTGCAGGCCACCCCAGATCACGACGGTCGGCAGCATCAGGGCGAACGCGATGCCGTTCTTGCACAGGTTCAGCTCAATCGGCGGCAGTGTCTCGCCGCTACGCCGGAACAGCACGACGGCAAACGCCCAGACCATCGGCGAGGCCAGCGAGAAAAATTCGCCCCAGCCCATACCGGGCCCTCTTTAAGGCCTGGCCCCTACTGCACGGTGGCCTTGACCAGCGTGACCGGCACCAGCGGCACGTCCTGGAAATCCACTTCGGCGTTGTAGCCGGTCTCCACGGCGGCGATCTTTTCCAGCACATCCTGCCCGGTAATCACGGTGCCGAACACCGTGTAGCCCCATTGCTTCGGGCTGGGGTTCAGTGCGCCGGTGTTGTCGGCGACGTTGAAAAAGAACTGGTTGGTGGCCGAATGCGGGTCGGAGAATCGCGCCATGGCGATGGTCCAGGGAATATTGCCCAGCCCGTTACCGGATTCGTTCATCACCGGTTCGTGCACCGGGCGTTCTTCGAAATTCTCATCGTAGCCGCCGCCCTGCACCACGAAGTCCTTCATCACCCGGTGAAAGATGGTGCCATCGTAGCCGCCTTCCACCACGTAGCGCAGGAAATTGTTGACCGTGGCCGGCGCACGCATCCGGTCGAGCTCGACCTCGATGTTGCCCATGCTGGTCTCAAGCACGACGATCGGAAATGCGTTCTCCGGCAATACCGGCTCCGGCGAACACTCGAACGCCCGGGCCGGGGCAATGGAAACGGCCGCTGCGGCGGCGATTACAAATAGTAGTCTGGTCATCATGAATTCAGCCCCGATCGTTTGGAGCGCCTATGATAACGATATGGACAGCACTTCGATCTACCTGCTGGTGTTTCTGCTGGCTGGTGTCGCCAGCTGGTATGTCGTGCCGCGGCGCTGGCTGGCCATGCTGTCGTGGCTTGGACGTCGCATCTCGGGGTTCCGGGGTCGATCAATCGACGTCGACGGCCGTCGCTGGCGCTATGTCGAGGGGGGCCACGGACCCACGCTGGTGTTATTTCACGGCATGGCCGCGGAAGCGGATCACTGGCTTGGCACCGCGGGCCAGCTGCGACGTGAGTTCCGGGTCCTGGTCCCGGAACTGCCGGGCTACAGCATCGCCGAGCCGCCAACCACCGACCCGGTGTCCTTCGAAACCCTGGCCGACCAGGTCGCCGCGTGGCTGGATGCCCTGGGGGTCGACGAGTGCCTGCTCGGCGGTAACTCGGTGGGTGGTTGGGCGGCGGCGACTTTCGCGGCGCGCTTTCCCGGGCGCACTCGCGGATTGTGGCTGCTCGCGCCCTTTGGCGTCTCCTCGGCACCGGCGACAGCCGCGGGTCGCGAGCTGGCCAGCGGCGGCAACCCTTACATCCTGGAGGCGATGGGAGACTTCCGCGAACTCACCGGGTTGCTGTTTCACAAGCCGCCCCAGGTGCCTTACCCGATTGCCCGGGCCAGCTACCTGAACCTGCGTCGCCTGGCGCCAATTATCGCGCGAATGCCGGCCGAGGTGCTGGCGACCGCCGAGACCCTCGAATCCCTGGCGACCCGGCTGGACATGCCGGTGCTGGTCGAATGGGGGCGGCACGACCAGGCGATGGACCCCGCCGGGGCCGAAATCCTGGCAGGGTGCCTGCCCAGTGCCGAGGTTGTCCTCCACGGAGAATGCGGCCACATGGTCATGCTGGAATGCCCCACCCGCGCCGCCAGCGCGTTTCGCCGGTTTGCGCGAAAGCAGGGTTGGCTGGAGAGCTGATCTTCACCACGCCGTCGCGACCGCACCCCTATAATCAGGCACTGACCGAAAGCGAGTACCGGAGCCTGACTTGGACCACCCCACGGAACTGAGCGCCGACACCCTGCGATGGCGCTGCGATGAGAGCGAACTGACCTTCGAATCCACCGCCGATGTCGACCCCGCCGAGGGCATTGTCGGCCAGCCCATCGCCATCGAGGCCATGCGCTTCGGCATCGAGTGCGAAGCGCCCGGGCAGAACATTTACGTGCGCGGCCTGACCGGCACCGGCCGCATGACCCTGGTGCGCTCGGTGCTGAACGAACTGAAGCCCAGCCCCCGCCGTCGCCTGGACCGCTGCTACGTGCACAACTTCGCCCAGCCGGACCGGCCACGCTTGCTGACGCTGCCCGCCGGCGACGGACCGAAACTGCGGCGGATGATGCGGGAGAAAGGCGAGTTCATTGACACCCGCCTGGGCGAGGTGCTGGAATCGCCCGCGGCCATGGCCGCCAGGCAGGCGATCCAGGAAGAAACCCAGCGCAAGGTGTCCGCCATCACCGGCCCGCTCGAGGCGGAGCTGAAGGCGGAAGACCTGGCCCTGGTGCCCATCCAGACCGGACCGGTGAGCCGCGCGGTGATCTTCCCGGTGCGCGACGGCGAACCGGTGCCGCCGGAACAGCTGCGCAAACTGGTGCAGGAAGGCGAGGTCAGCGACGAGGAGGTCGAGGCCATCCTGGAGAAGATCCAGGAACACAGTAAAAAGCTGGAGACCATCACGCTCGAAGCCGGCAAGGCCTTCCAGGCCGGCAAGGACGAGATCCAGGCCTATATTGAAAAGGAGATCGGGTCGGTGCTGGACCGCCTGTTCTCACCGATCCGTGAATGCTTTCCGCAGGACGCGGTCGCGATATTCCTGGCCGAGGTCGTCGAGGACATCACCGAGAACCGCATGCCGGGCAGCGCCAGCGAAAACCTGCCGGACGCCACGGACATCTACGGCGTCAATGTCATCTTCACCCACGATGACCATAACGAAGGCCCCGTGATCACCGAGAACAACCCGACGGTCGCCAACCTGCTGGGCGGCGTGGAACCGGATTTCGTGGCGCGCGGGCAGGTGGTGACAAATTACAAGGGTGTTCGCGCCGGCGCGCTGGTACGTGCCGATGGCGGTTTCCTGGTGCTGGACGCCAACGACGTGTTGACCGAGCCGGGCGCCTGGCGCCTGCTGATGCGGGCATTGCGTACCGGCAGCGTGGAGATCGTCCCGGCCGAGTTGGGCTGGCCACTGACCACGCAATCGCTGAAACCCGAACCCATCGACATCGAGGTCCGTGTCATCCTGATCGGCAACGGCAACCTGTACTACCAGCTCGACCGCTTCGACCAGGACTTCAGCGACCTGTTCAAGGTGCTGGCCGATTTCGACGACCAGATCGAGCGCTCGCCCGTCGGTGTCCAGCAGTACGCCGGCGTGGTGTCCTACATCTGCCGGATGGAAGGTCTGCCGCATTTTTCCGCCGATGGCGTGGCGGCGCTGGCCGAGCACGGCGCGCGAATCGCCGCGCGCCAGGGCAAGATCACGGCGCGCTTCGGCCGCGTGGCCGACATTACCCGCGAGGCCGCCTTCATCGCCCGCAAGGCCGGCGAAACGCTGGTCGGCCGCGAGCACGTGGAGGAAACCGTGCGCCGCACGCGTTATCGCGGCAGCCTGCCCTCAAAGCGTTTCCAGGAGCTGATCAGCGACCGCACGCTGCGGATCGAAACACAGGGCCGGGTGGCGGGCCAGATCAATGGCCTGGCCGTTATCCACGCAGGGCCGCTCAGCTACGGGTTCCCCGCCCGGATTACGGCGACAGTGGGCCCCGGGCGCGCGGGTGTCATTGATATCGAGGGTGCGTCATCGCTGTCCGGCTCCATCCACACGAAGGGATTCCACATCCTGGGCGGACTGTTGCGATACATCCTGCACGCCGACCACCCGCTGGCCTTCAGCGCCTCGATCGCGTTCGAGCAAAGCTATGGCGGCATCGATGGTGATTCGGCCTCCGGCGCCGAGTTCTGCTGCCTGATCAGCGCCATCACGGGTGCCGACATCAACCAGGGCATCGCCATGACCGGCGCGATCGATCAGCGCGGCCACCTGCAGGCGATCGGCGGCGTCAACGAGAAGATCGAAGGCTTTTACGACGCCTGCGTATCGCAGGGCCTGACCGGCGAACAGGGGGTCATCATTCCCGGCGCCAACGCCGGTGACCTGATGTTGCGCGTGGATGTGGTCGAGGCGGTGCGTGACGGACAATTCCACGTTTACGCCGTCGACCACATCGGCGATGCGCTGGAAGTGCTCACTGGCGTGCCCGCCGGCAACCCCGAGAGCCCGGAACCGTATCCTGCCGACACGCTTTACGGCCGGGCACGGGAGCGATCCGCAGCGTTTTCCGGAAAGGCCCGGGACAAGCAGGACTGAACGGGCGCCGTGGGTTATGCCGGATGATCGCCATGACCTGACCCGGGGTCCGGTCGGCGCGCACCTGCGCCGGCAGGCTGTACCGTTCGGCCTGGGCCTGGTGGCGATCTTTTCCTTCGAGGCCATCGACCTCTTCTTTATCGCCCAGCTGGGCGAGGCCCCGCTGGCTGCCGTTGCCTTTACGCTGCCGGTGGTCTGGCTGACCTATGGCATCGGCATCGGCCTGGAAGCCGGCACGGCATCCTGCGTGTCGCGCGCCGTGGGCCGCCGGGACGATGGTTACGCCCGGCGACTGACCACGGACGCCGGCCTGCTGGGCCTGCTGATTGCCATCGCCCTATTGGTACTGGGCCTGTCGACCATCGACCCCGTGTTCACGATGCTGGGCGCAACGCCCGAACTGATGCCGCTGATCCGCGAATACATGTCGGTCTGGTTCTGGGTGGCGCCGCTGGACATGGTGCTCTGGACAATGCTGGCGTCGATGCGCGCACGCGGCAATACGGCGCTGGAGGCCAGGATCATCACCAGCGCGGCCCTGCTGAACCTGGCCATCGACCCCGTGTTGATCTTCGGCCTGCTGGGCTTCCCGAAAATGGGTGTCGCCGGTGCCGCCCTGGCCACCGTGATTTCGACCGGACTGATGTTGCTGGTGACGCTCTACCTGCTGGTCATCCGACTCAGGGTCATGGCCACGGTACGCACGAGCCTGGCGCGTCGCCTGGAGGCGTGGAAGCACCTGATGCAGATTGGATTCCCGGCCATGATCACGAACGCGATCATCCCGGTGTCCAGCGGCATCATCGTCGCACTGATCGCGGATTACGGTGTGAATGCCGTCGCCGGCTACGGCATCGCGATGCGAATCGAGCCGATGGCGCTGATCCCGTTCTACGCACTGTCAGCCGTGACCAGCCCGTTCTTCGGCCAGAATATCGGCGGTGCACACTTCGACCGACTGCGCGAAGCACGTCGCGTGCTGACCCGGTTCTGCGCCCTGCTGGGCCTGGCGCTTGCAATGACCGTCGCGGCCACCGCACCGCTGATCACGTCCTGGTACACCTCGTCACCTGAGATCGCCACGGTCACCCACCACTACTTCTGGATCGCCGCCTGGGGCTGGGGCGCCTATGGACTGGTCATGTCCGTCAATGCCGGCTTCAACGGCAGCGGCCGCCCGCTGCCCGCCGTCATCCTCTCCATGCTGCGCGTCATCGGTGTGCTTTTGCCCCTGGTCGCCCTGGGCCGCTGGATGCTTGGCCTCGACGGCATATTCTTCGCGGTCCTGGCCTCAAACCTGCTGCTTGGTGTCGTCGGCTGGCGCTGGCTGGGTCGCCATATCCAGCGCGAGGCGCGGGTGAGTGGTGAGTGGTGAGTGGTAAGCGGTAAGCGGTAAGCGGTAAGCGGTAAGCAGTAAGCAGTAAGCAGTAAGCAGTAAGCAGTAAAAAGGCTTACACCTTGGCTTTTACAAAGCGAGGGCGTTTCCGAGGTGGGGAGGCGGGTTGTCTTCTTGCCGGACCTTCGGCGGCAGGGATGCCGCCGATGAGCGCCCAGGGATGGCTTGCAGCGGGTCCGGCGAGGAGGCAACCCGCCTCCCCGCCCCGCGACTACCTCAGAAGTCGTAGCCGATACCCGCCGCCAGCGTCGAGTCGTAATCCGACACACCCGGCGCCGGATCCGTTTCGTAGTCGTAGCGGAATGACAGGTTGGCGTACAGGTCACCCCACAGGTCGAACGTGAAACCGGTGTTGGTCTTGATGATGGTGTTGTTGTTGTCGTAGAACTGGTACGTCACGGCATCGTTATGGAAAAAGTCGATCCCGTCGGTCACGGACTGCGTGTAGTCCAGGGTCCACAGGCCAACCATGCCGGACGTGTTCACACCGCCGATTTCTTCATCGGAATAACCCAGGCCGACCGAGATGGACATGAAACGGTTCGCGGTGTCAAAAATATCGCGACCGAAGATCAGGCCGGCGGTGTAACGATGGTCCAGCTCGCGAACGGGATCGCGTTCATACGTGAACGAACCACCCATGTACCACGGGTCGGCGAACAACCAGTTGTAGTTGTAGTTCAGCAGGTCCTGGTCCTTGGTCTGGACGCCGTCGATTTCTTCACGCGCAAAGGTCAGGTTGCCACGATGACGGTGGTCGCCGTGCTTGAACATGCCGGCGGCGTAAAGCAGCGTGTTGTACGAATCCGTGTTACCCGAGTTTTCCGTCAGGTTGAAATTCGTCGTCGCGCTCCAGTCGTAGTACGGATCCGGCTCTTCCGCGCGGGCGATGTCCGCCAGCGTGACCGGGCGCTGCACGCCATCCACGATCAGGACCTGGTCGCCGGCTTCCGTGACTTCAATCTGGGCGCTGACGATTTCCGCGCCGGGCAGTTCCACCTCGAAGACCTGGTCGGTGTGGACACTGACGACCTCGGCGATGTCCACCGAGAACTCGTCGGCGTAGGCCGGCTCGATGTAGACCTCGTCGTCGACGATCTTGGAGATCTCGCCGGTGATGATGTCACCGTTCTTCATCACGATGCGGTCGTTGGCATAAGCGCCCAGCGGCGCGGCGAGGGTCAGTGCGCACGGCACTGCAATCAACAGGTGCTTGAGTTTCATTTTCCCCCCAAGGGATAGTGAATGGTGTGACGGAAAGCCGGGCATTATCTCAAAATGTCCAGACTCCGGGTACCCGGAGTCTGTTCGCGCCGAAAAGTTCATCCATCGTGGTTTGTGGTATACCTAGCCCACTGACCACGGCTCGAGGGAAGCCATACGTGTCAACCGCCACCATCGACGACGTCGCCCGCCGCGCGGGCGTCTCCATCAAGACCGTCTCGCGGGTGCTCAACGGCGAACCCCTGGTTCGCGATAGCACGCGGGAAAAGGTGCGGGTCGCCATTCGTGAACTGGGTTACCGGCCCAATGCCTCGGCGCGACGTCTGGCCGGCAAGCGCACCTATCTGCTCGGCCTGGTCTACCAGCAGAATTCCAGCTACGCCAGCCGGGTCCAGTCTGGTGTGCTCGAGGCCTGTCACGACCATCACTACGAGCTGCTGATTCACCCCTGCCGCCAGCTCTCTCCGGATGCCCTGGACGATATCCGCGAGCTGGCCGAGAGCGGGCGGGTGGATGGCCTGCTGATGACACCGCCGGTCTCCGATATTGCCGGCGTCCGCGAGTTGCTTGAAGAACTGCGCATTCCGAACGTGGTGCTGTCGCGGGTGGCGGAGGATCACGCGCCCTGGTCGGTGGGCACCAATGATCGCGACATCAGCCGGGCGATTGTCGAGCACCTGGTGGAGCAGGGACACCGGCGCATCCTGTACGTGCGCGGGCACCCGGACCACAAGGCGATGGCCAACCGCTACCAGGGTTACCTGGACGGCATGGCGGCCGCCGGGCTGGAGGCGCTGCCGCCGTTGCGGGGTGACAATGCGTTTGAATCAGGCCGGCAGTGCGGTGCCCAGGCGCTGGCGCAATCACCGCGCCCGACCGCGGTCGTCTGCGCCAACGACCACATGGCCGCCGGCGTCATCCGCGCGGCCTACGAGGCGGGTGTCACGGTACCGGATGAGTTGTCTGTGGCCGGCTTCGACGACATCCCGCTGGCCGGGCAGCTGTCACCGGGGCTGACGACGGTGCGCCAGCCGATGGAGCGCATGGCGGGCACCGCCACGGAACTGCTCATCGAACGCGTCCGCAACCCGGGCCTGGAAGACAACGCCCGTATCCTCGAATCCCGCCTGGTCCTGCGAGACTCCACCGGCCCCGCCCCAACCTGACCCACCGCCTCACCGATTCCCCGTCTCACCGTCTCACCGTCTCACCGATTCCCCGATTCCCCGAAGAATCAGCAATCCCCCGCCGCCGCATTCGCCACCACCTTCACGGACTTCAGCAACACCGTCGCCGACCCGCTCGCGCTCAGCACGAACGGTGCCGTGACATCAGAAAGCGTCACGCCCTGGCCACCAAAGCAGGCCAGGTCGATGGCCTCGGTCTGCCAACCCTGGCCGACCATTTCCCCGGCCGGCGCCGTGACGTCCATCTCGCGGAACTTGTAGCTGCCATCATGCATGCCCACTGACATCCGGGCATCGCCCAGCTCGAGCACGCGGAACGTGATTTCCAGCGCGGCACCCTGGATCCCGGTGAAGTCGCTGGACGGCCCTTCGATGACGAAGGCGCCCGCGCCGGTCCATTCCACGCGCAGCGAATCTTCCTGCACCTCGTCGTCATGCGGCCGGACGCTGATGTTGCCGGCGTGGCTGGTGCCCCGGCCGTCATGGACGCGCTTGCGGCCTTCATCCTGCAACGCCAGCTCCCAGCTGCCGACCGGGTCGCCAAACGCCATCAATTCGCCCAGGGCCGCGGCGTGCGTATCGGCATCTTCGGGCAATGGCGCCAGCTCGCCGGCATCGGCGTAACCCAGGCCGAAGCCGTACGCGAACAGCGGGTCATAGTCGGCATCGCCCACGTTCACTTCCACCTGTTCGGGGTCACGCGGCCAGGAGAACGACAGGCGACCGGTGAATTCATGGCGCGGCTCGCCATCGGCATCGGCCACGAGCACATCGGCCACGCCGCCGCCCTCACCGCCGGGCAGCCAGGCGGCGACAAAGGCATCGGCCGCATTCAGTTCCGGGTTCACGTACATGGGCCGGCCGGAAAGGAACACGGCGACGGTGGGAATACCGTCCTCACGGAATCCGCGCAGCAGTTCCAGGCCGTCATGCGGCACGTAGTCGACATGCTTGCGGTCGCCCACGCCCTCGGCGTAAGGGTCTTCGCCGAACACGACGACGGCGACATCGGGTTTCGTCTCCCAGCTACCGTCCTCGCTCAGCACCGCGGTGCCGCCCGTGGCCGCAAGCACCTCGGCGAAGCCGTCGAAGATGGAACTGGCATTGGGGAAGTCCGAGTTTTCGTTGCCGGTGCCCTGCCAGGACAGTGTCCAGCCGCCGGACTGCTTGCCGATGTCGTCAGCGCCGTCACCGGCGACCAGCACCGTCGCGTCTGCGGCGATCGGCAACGTGCCGCCGGAGTTCTTGAGCAGCACCAGCGACTTGCGCACGGCCTCCCGCGCCACTGCACGGTGTTCGGGCGCGCCCAGCAGGTCGAAGTCACCCGCCCGGTCACGCGAGGAGGGCCGGCCGGCATCGAACAGCCCTGCACGGAACTTCACGCGCAGCACGCGCGCCACGGCCTCGTCCAGGCGCGCCATGGTGATGTCGCCGGATTTCACTTCCGCCAGGGTGTTCTCGTACAGCCCTTTCCAGCTGTCCGGCGCCATGAACATGTCCAGGCCGGCGTTGAACGACTGTGGGCAGGACGCATTGCTGCAACCCGCCACCTGGCCGTGGCCGTTCCAGTCGCCGACGACGAAGCCGTCCAGCCCCATGCGCTCGACCAGTACGTCGGTCAGCATGGCGTCGTAGCCATGCAATTTGCGGCCGTGGAAGCTGTTGAACGAAGCCATGACCGTCTGCACACCGGCGGCGATGGCCGGCGGGTAGCCGGCGGCGTGGATATCACGCAGTTCCGCCTCGGTCGCCACGGTGTCGCCCTGGTCGTGACCGTTTACCGTGCCGCCATCACCGACGAAATGCTTGGCGGTGGCGATCATGTGGCCGTCACTGAGAAAGTCCGGCTCGCCGGGTACGCCCTGGATGCCGGTGATGATGCGCGGCGCGTAGGCCGCCACGATGCGCGGGTCTTCCGAGTAGCCCTCGTAGGTGCGGCCCCAGCGGTCGTTACGGACCACGGCGATGGTGGGCGCGAAGGTCCAGTCCATGCCGGTGGCGAGCATTTCCAGCGCGGTGATCTCGCCGATCTTCTCCATCAGGTCCGGGTCATTCGCGGCGCCCAGGCCGATGTTATGCGGAATCAGCGTGGCGCCGGTGACATTGCCGTGACCATGAACGGCGTCGGTACCCCACAGCGCCGGGATGCCGAGGTAGCCATCCGAGGTATCGGTGGAGGCATCCCAGAACTCATCGGCCAGGTCCAGCCAGGCCTGCGGCGCTGCGCGCAGGTCGCCGCCCGGCGCGGAGCCACCGCCGTTGAGGATGGAGCCGAGGTGATAGTCGCGCACCTCGGCGGGCGTGACCGAGGCGATATCCGCCTGGATGACCTGGCCGACTTTTTCCTCCAGCGTCATTTTCGCCATCAGGGCCTCGATTTTCGCCTCCATCGCCGGGTCGCGTGTGAATGGCGAGTCCTGCTGCGGCCAGTTGGCCGGCGTGATGGGGTCAGGCGGATGGGTCTCCGTTTCCGCCGGGGCGGCGACAGGCGCCGACACCGCGTCTGTGGCCTCGACCGCGGAATCGCCGGTCGAAGGCGTTGGCGCATCCGCAGGCCCGCAAGCAGCCAGCAACGTCAGGGAAACAGCAGCGAAAAGCAATGAACGTGTAAGAATCAACGACTTTCTCCGGAAATTTTGAGCCTCAGCAGCGTCGTGTCGGCAGATCGGTGAACCCGTCATTTATGACCAACGCTGTCATTAAACGTTTGACTTGAGGCAGAATAGCGGAAAAGGAGTGACACACACAATGAACGAACAGGCTCAGATCACGACGGCGCCCGCGCCGCGGCCCGCGACAGCCGGGGGACGCCAGGCAAAACTCGGTTGGGGGGAAAAGGTCGGTTACGGCCTCGGGGACTTCGGCTTCAATTTCTACTGGACGACCATCGCCTCGTTCATCGCGGCGTTTTACACGGATGTCTTTGGCATCTCGGCCGCCGCCGCGGGAACGATGATCTTCGTCACCCGCATCATCGACGCCTTCACCGACCCGATGATGGGCGCGATCGCCGACCGCACGAAATCACGCTGGGGAAAATTCCGCCCCTGGCTGCTGTTCGGCGGCCTGCCGATGGCCGCGGCCGGCGTGCTGACATTCACCACGCCTGACCTGGGCGAAGGCGGCAAGCTCATCTGGGCGTACGCCACCTATTCGGTGCTGATGCTGCTTTACACCATGCTCAACACGCCCTACTCGGCACTGTCCGGGGTGATGACCGCCAGCAGCCAGGAGCGCACCACGCTCATCAGCGCGCGCTTTATCTTCGCGTTCACCTGCGGCGCCCTGGTCAACAAGTACACCCTGCCGCTGGTGGAATACTTCGGTGCCGGCAACGAGATCCGCGGCTGGCAGATGACGATGGTCCTGTACGGCGTGCTCGCGGCGAGCATCTTTGCGGTCACGTTCTTGACCACCCGCGAGCGGATCGAGCCGCCGGCCGACCAGGCGCCCACGCACCCGCTCCGCGATATCCAGGACCTGCTCGGCAACCGGCCCTGGATCATCCTGTTCATCCTGGCCATGGTCATCATGATGACCTTCACCATGCGCGCCGGCTCGGCCTACTACTATTTCTACTATTACGTGGAACGCCCGGACCTGCTGTCCAGCTACCTGTTCTGGCAGATGATCGCCTATGCCGCCGGCGCCGTGCTGGCCCCGGTGATGACCCGCTACATCGACAAGGCCAGGCTGCTGATGCTGCTGATGGGCACCGTCGGTGTGCTGTCGGTGCTGTTTTACTTCGTGCCAAAGGACATGATCTGGGCGATGTTCACGCTGAATATCCTGATCAGCCTGGCGCTGGGGCCAAAATCGCCGCTGACCTGGTCGATGTACGCCGACACGGCCGACTACAACGAGTGGAAGAACGGCCGCCGCGCCACGGCAATGACGTTTTCGGCCGCGACGTTCGCGCAGAAGCTGGGCGGCTCGCTGGGTTCCGCCGGCATGCTGTGGATCCTGGCCGCAATTGGTTACGTCGCCAAGGAAGCCCAGAGCGGCGCCTCGCAGGCCGGCATCAACCTCTTGCAGACCGCCATTCCCGGACTGTTCGCCATTCTCGCCGTCGTGGTCATCGCGTTCTACAACCTGACCGGCGAGCAGTTGCAGAAGATCCAGGACGAACTGGAGGCGCGTTCCAGTGAGTCGTCCTGACCCGGTCCGGCCGGACGTCGACGGCCGGGTCGAACTGACATGCCCGCAGGCCATGCCGCGGGCCACCGCCTACCTGTGGAACCCCCACATGGTGGTCCAGGCCGGCTGCCGCGGCCACGTCGACGCGCGCCATATGCAGCCCGAGCCGGCGCGCTACTCGTATGCCCCCAACCTGGAAGCGAAGACCTTCCTGCAGCCCGAACAACCGCCCTACCCGCACCAGCCCGGGCGCTTCGTCTACGTGAAGGACGAGGCCGATGGCGCGTTTTTCTCGGCGCCACACGAGCCCGTCAGGCGCGCGCCGGAGAACTTCCTGTTCTCCGCCGGCACGGACGACATCCGCTGGCGGGTCCGCAACCTGGGCATCGACGTGGACATGACCCTCGCGCTGCCCGTCGACGACGTCGTCGAGTTGTGGACGATCACGGTGAGCAACCCGGGCGACCAGCCACGCCGGCTGTCCGTCTATCCCTGCTTCACCATCGGCTACATGAGCTGGATGAACCAGTCCTCCGCCTGGCACGCGGCGCTGGGCGGCATCGTCGCTCGCTGCATTACGCCTTACCAGAAACTGGAAGACTGGCCGCGGGTCCGGGACATGAAAGACCTGACGTTCCTGGTACCGGGAACGCCCCCCAGCGCCTATGAAACATCCCGCGACGCCTTCGAGGGCGAAGGCGGGCTGCACGCCCCGGATGGCGTCACGACGCCCCGGCTTGGCGGCGGCGACGCGGTGTATGAAACCCCGGTCGGCGCCCTGCAGTATCGCCTGGAACTGGCGCCCGGCGCGCGCCGCGAGTTGCGTTTCCTGTTTGGCCCGGCGCGCAACACGGACGAGATCGACAACCTTCGACGGCGCTACCTGGACGGTGACGGCTTTGAGCGTGCGGCGAGGGAATACCGCGCTTACCAGCAACGCGGCGAAGGTTGCCTGCAGGCCCGTTCACCCGACCCCGAACTGGACGCCTTCAGCAACCGCTGGCTGCCCCGGCAGGTGTTCTTCCAGGGCCAGGTGAACCGCCTGTCGACGGACCCGCAGACCCGCAATTACCTGCAGGACGCCATGGGCATGGCATTCATCGCGCCCGATGCCGCGCGCGACGCATTCCGGCGTTCACTCGCCCAGCAGGAAACCGACGGCGCCATGCCGGACGGCATCCTGCTTCGGGAAGATGCCGAGCTGAAATACATCAACCAGGTGCCGCACACCGACCACGCGTGCTGGCTGCCGCTGGTGCTTCAGGCCTGGCTGGATGAAACGGGTGACACGGCGTTCCTGGACGAGCACATCGAATGCGGCCATGGCCAAACGCGGACGGTCCGCGAGCGGATCACGGCCGCGATGGACTGGCTGGTCAACAACCGCGACGGGCGCGGCCTGAGCCTGATTGCCCAGGGCGACTGGTGCGACCCGATGAACATGGTCGGCCCCGCCGGCCGCGGCGTGTCCGGCTGGCTGTCGATGGCCACGGCGTACGCGCTGCGCACCTGGGCGGGCATCCTCGCCGGCACCGGCGATGAAACGACCGCGGACCGTATGAACGAGGAAGCGGATCAATTCGTCGCGGCCATCCGCGAGCACCTCTGGGACGGCGACTGGTTCGCGCGTGGCATTACTGATGCGGGCCGCCCCTTTGGCATCGCCGAGGACACCGAGGGCCGCATCTTCCTGAATGCGCAGAGCTGGGCGTTGCTCGCCGGCGCCGCGGACGACGAGCAGAAACAACGACTGGTCAAAGCCGTGGCGTCACAGCTGCTGACCCCTCACGGGGCGGTCATGCTCGCACCGCCCTACACGCGCATGCGCGACGATGTCGGCCGGTTGACACAAAAGCACCCCGGCGTTTCGGAAAATGGCTCGGTCTACAACCACGCGGCCGCATTCTGGGTGCGCGCGCTCTACGCCGTCGGCGAAGCGGACCGCGCCTTCGACGTGCTGCGCCGCATGCTGCCCGGGCCCGGCATCGACGACCGCCTGCAGCGGGGCCAGCTGCCGGTGTTCGTCCCCAACTACTACCGGGGCGCGCACAAGCAGCACCCGCGCACCGCCGGCCGCTCCAGCCAGCTGATCAATACCGGCACCGCCGGCTGGCTGTACCGGATCCTGGTCGAGGACCTCTACGGCCTCCGGGGTCATCCCGACGGGCTGCGGGTGCGGCCCCAGCTGCCCTCGAACTGGAACCGTGCCTGCGCGACCCGGCATTTCCGCGGCGCGACCTTTGAAGTGAATTACCACCGCTCGGGTGACGGGCCAACGCGCACGTGGCTGGACGGCGTGGAACTGAAGGGCGGCGTCATCCACGACATCGAGCCCGGGCGGGAATACACCATCGACGTCCGCCTGCCGGCAACGACATGACCGCGCCGCCCGTCCTGGTGGCCGTCATGGGCGTGAGCGGCTGCGGTAAATCCACCGTCGCCCGGGCCCTGGCGGACGCGCTCGACATGGTCATGGTGGAGGCCGATGACTACCACGGTGAAGACAACATCGCGCAGATGGCGCGCGGCGAACCCCTCACCGACGCACAACGCGGGCCGTGGATGGACAGCCTGTGCGCCGCACTGAAGTCGAAACTGGATGCCGGCCAGGATTGCGCCTTGGCTTTCAGCGGCTTGCGGCGGATTCACCGTGACCGGGTGCGAGCGTTAGGTTACCCTGTGCTTTACCTGCACCTGGAAGGCGAACCGGCCGTGATCGCGGCCCGCATGGCAAGCCGGACCGGGCATTTCATGCCCCCCGGAATGCTGGCGAGCCAGTGTCGCGACCTGGAACCGACCGATGGCGAGGCGGATGTTCAGCACATTCGCGTCGACACGACGGTTGAACAGGTGACGGACGAGGCCCTGCAGGCAGCGAAGCAGTTCCTGCGCGCAAACGACCGGAGGAGAGAACAATGACGAATAAATCGACGGCCGCCAGGGCGGCGGCACTGGGCGCACTCACCGCCCTGTTTACCGGCCTGCCCCTGGACGACGCCTCGGCCGCGAACACGCGGCTGACGCTGGAAGCCCCCTACGCCGCCGAGGCGCCGCAGGTGGACGGCAACCCGACCGACAAGGCCTGGGAGAAAGCCGCCTGGCGCCCCATGGACAAGCTGATGCTGGGCGACATGCCAGCGCCCGAGGATTTTTCCGGCCGCTACAAGGTGGTCTGGACCCGCGACCACCTGTACCTGCTGGCCGAGATCACCGACGACGTGCTGCTCGACACCCACCCGGACCCGCTGGAAAGCTACTGGGAAGACGACACGCTGGAGATCTTCATCGACGAGGACAACAGCGACGGCGACCACCAGTTCAACTACAACGCCTTCGCCTACCACGTGGCCCTGGACAACCAGGCCGTCGACACCGGCCCGTTCCGGACCCCGGAGGACGAAGCCGAAGGCATCCAGTCCGTCCGCGTCTTTCCTGATCATATCCTGTCGCGCTGGCAGCGCGGACACGGCGACAACAACGCCGTGTTCTGGGAAGTCCGCATCACCGTGTACGGCGATAACTTCAAGGACAGCTACGCCACCGGCGAAACACCCGCGCGGCCCGTGACGCTTTCGGCCGGCAAGGAACTCGGTTTCATGGTCGCCTACTGCGACAGCGACGTCCCTGGCGGCGGCCGTGAGCACTTCGTGGGCGACATGGAGATCGAACCGGTTGATGGCGACCGCAATCGCGGCTGGATCGACGCCGGCGTGTTCGGGACCCTCGTACTGAAGCCGTGACGGGTGACGGGTGACGGGTGACGGGTGACGGGTGACGGGTGACGGGTGACGGGCTAAGCGAATCACGATTTCGGCGTGATGGCTATGTCATTGTCGAAAAGGCGTTCACCCCGGAAACGCTGGCGCCGTTGCGTTCGGCGGCCAACGCGATTGTCGGGCGTTTCGACGCCGAAGCCCACCGCACCGTGTTCAGCACGGTCGATCGCGACACTGCCAACGACGACTATTTCCTCGATTCCGCCGAGGCCGTTCACTGCTTCCTGGAAGAAGGCGCCGTAGACGCGAACGGGCAACTCCTTGTACCGAAGACCCGCGCCGTCAACAAGATCGGCCACGCCCTGCACGACCTGGAACCCACATTCCGTGACTTTTGCCGCCAACCGCTGATTGGCCGGATGCTGCGGGATCTGGGTCACGACCAGCCGGTGCTGGTGCAGACCATGGTCATTTTCAAACAACCGGGTATTGGCGGCGAGGTCGGCTGGCACCAGGACGCCACTTACCTGGACGCCAGTCCGCCGGGGGTCATCGGCGCATGGGTGGCGCTGGAAGATGCCGACCGCGATAACGGTTGCCTGTGGGTGGCGCCGGGCGGTCACCGTGGCCCGCTCAGGGAAACTTACGAGGTGGACTGGGATCGCCGTCACGGACACCTGCGGCAGGTCGACCCGACGCCGTGGCCGACCACCGATACGGCGAAAGCGCTGGAAGTCCCCGCCGGCACGCTGGTGCTGTTCAGCGACCACCTGCCGCACTACAGCGCCGTCAATCGCTCCGACCGTTCCCGCCTGGCGTTCACCATGCACTTCGCCAATCGCGGTGCCGATTGGCGCGCCAGCAACTGGCTACAACGACCAACGCTCGGCGATTTCCCGGTCTGAAGCCCGCACCACGCTCAGCGGAACATGCCGCCGACGCGAAAACGCCAGGCCGCGATCCCCAGCAACACCACCGAGTACGCCACCAGCACCGCCAGCCACGGCCAGGCCAGCTGCAACAGGCCCAGGCCTTCCCACAGCGCGCCGCGAAAGGCCTCAATTCCCCAGTAGACCAGGCTGAACTTGCCGATGGCCTGCATCAGCGGTGGCATCCACTGCAGCGGCACCCAGGCGCCGCTCATGGCGGTCATGCCCAGGATCAGCAGCGTGCCGATGCCCTGCGTCTGCTGCGGCGTGGAGCACAGCGCCGCCAGCACCATGCCAAACGCGGTGCAAGCGGACGCGGCCAGCACACAGATCAGCACCAGGATCGGGAAATGCGACCACACGTCGATGTCGAACAGGAACGACGAGGCAATGAACAGTGTCAGCGCCTGCGCGACGCCCAGCGAGGTATTGAACAGGTACTTCGACCACAGGATATGCGTGCGCTTGACCGGCATCGACAGCAGCCGCAGGAACATCCCCTCGCGGCGCTCCTCGAACAGCGACGCCGCCGACGCCGTGGTGGCGAACAGCAGGAACATCAGCGCGTAGCCGCCAATCATGCGCGTCAGCTGCGGATTGCTGACTTCCTTGCCATAAACCTGGTCCTCGCGGATGGTGAGCAGGTTGTCGAAGACCGATGCCAGGCCGGCTTCGTCACCGGCGCTTTCACCGGAATTGTCGCCACTTTCGCCATCAACCGCCACGTCGTCACCAAGGATGCCATCCAGCAGGGCGCCAAAGGTCATTTCGTCGGGATCGACCTGGAACGCCGGGTCGTCAATGGATTCATTCAGCAGCTCGGCCAGCCCCTCGCGAAATACGGCGGTCTGGGCCAGCCCCATGTTCGCTTCCTGCCAGTCATCCACCTGCGGTGCCAGCAGCTGTGGCAGCTTCATGAACACCGCTTTTTGCACCAGGCCGTTGACGACCTGCGACTCGATTTCATTACGCGGGTTGGAAATGAACTCGATGCGAACGCCGATACCTTCATCCGCCAGGTAGTCTTCGGGCACGACCACCGCGAAGTTGTACTGCCGGTCGACGATGCCCTGGCGAATGCTGTCTGTCGTGAATGGCGTCAGCGTTCCGTCTTCGCTCGAGAAGCCACGGAGCACGTTCAGGCCGTCTTCGGCCTCAAGTGATTCGATGACCGCATCGCCACCCGGCTCGCCCGACGCGTTCAGCGCCGCCACGGTGATCCTGGCGCCGATGCCGCCGTTGTCATCACCGCTGCCGCCAAAAATATTGCCGAAGATGTAAATCAGGACAAACGGCACCAGGAAGGTCAGCAGGATGGCCGCCTTGTCGCCCAGGAACAACCGGTACTCCTTGCCCAGCAGGGCCAGCACCGCCTTCATTCGCGCAACTCCCGGCCGGTCAGCTGCAGGAACAGGTGCTCCAGCGTCGGCCGCTCGACAATGACATCGCGCGGCTCCAGGCCCTCGCCCTCGGCCCAGGCATGGAAGCGTGACAACCGGAACCCCTCGCCCGGCGCAAGCGTGTGAACACGCTCGCCGGCCGTCACTTCGCCGAACTGCGACAGCGCCGCGACCGTGGCTTCTTCGAGCTCACTCCCCCGCACCCGTACCGCGTTGACCGCCGGCAACCCGTCCAGCAGGCCATCGATATCACCCTCGGCCAGGATGCGGCCATGATCAATAATCGCGACGCGGTCGCACAGCCGCTCGGCCTCTTCCATGTAATGGGTGGAGTAGATGACCGTCATGCCCCGCGCCTTGAGTTCCAGCAGGGTTTCGAAGATGGCATTGCGCGACTGCGGATCAACGCCCACCGTGGGCTCGTCGCAGAGCAGCAGTTCGGGTTCGTGCAGCAGCGCCGCGGCAATATTCAGGCGCCGCATCATGCCACCGGAAAACGTCTTCACCCGGTCGCCACGGCGGTCCGTCAGGCGCGCGGTCTCCAGCACCGCATCCACCCGCTTCGACAGGCCCCGGCCCGACAGGCCGTAGAGCCGGCCGAACAGTACCAGGTTGGCCTCGGCGCTGAGTTCCTTGTACAGGGCGATGTGCTGCGGGGCGAAACCGATGCGCAGCTTCTGGGCCGTATCCGCCGGGTCCAGCACCTCGCCGAACAGCAACAGCTGCCCGTCATCGGCATCCTGGAAACCGGTCACCAGGCTCATGAACGTGGACTTGCCGGCACCATTGGGCCCCAGCAGGCCAAAGAACGCGCCTTTCGGAACGGCCAGGTCCAGGCCATCCAGCGCCACGGTGTCGCCAAAAGACTTGCGCAGCCCGGTGGCCGCGAGTGCGGTGTCTGTCATTTTCCCCCTCCCTTTCCCATTGTGACGGTAGTCCGGCGGGAAAAGTTACTTTTTCAGTAAGCGGTGAGCAGTAAGGGCACAAGCTGATGGCCAACCACGAAAACCCTCAAAACTGCTCACTGCTTACCGCTTACTGCTTACAAGTCACCAAGCGTGGTCCACGCCGAACCATTCGCCGAACTGTTCAGTGACGCGCGAATAAACCGCAACGCGGCCACACCGTCTTCAATCGTGGCATAGCGCGGGCTCTCCGGCATCGCCGGGTAGGCGCGGAGATCTTCGGCGAAGGCGGCGTACAGGTTGGAGAAGGCCTCGATGTAGCCCTCGGGATGGCCGGCCGGGGTGCGCGCGAAGGATTGCGCGGTGTCGCCCAGGTAAGGCGTGTTGGCGTGCAGCACCTGGTCGGGTTCGCCGCGGCGCTTGATGGTCAGGGTGTTGGGCTGCTCCTGGAACCAGAACAGGCTGGCCTGGTCGCCGTAGACCTCGATTTTCAGCGCGTTGATGGAGCCGGTGCAGACCTGGCTGGCGGACAGCAGGCCCACGCCGCCGCCGGCCAGGCGAAACATGGCCTGGCCGTCGTCGTCGATACTGCGGCCCGGCACCACGGCTCGCATGTCGGCGGCGACCTCGGTGAAGCGCTCGCCGGTAATGAATTCCACCAGGTTGAAAGCATGCGTGCCGATGTCGCCGAAGGCGCCGGACTCGCCGGAACGGGCCGGGTCGCTGCGCCAGGTGGCCTGTTTGCTGGAACCGTTGTCCGCTTCGCGCGACATCCAGTCCTGCAGGTAGCTGACGGCCACGCGGCGCACCTTGCCAATGTCGCCGCGGGCGACGCGCTCGCGCGCTTCCATGACCAGCGGGTAGCCGGTGTAGGTGTGGGTCAGGCCGAACAGCAGGCCGGACCCGGCCACGGCTTTCTCCATCTCCAGCGCGTCTTCCAGGTTGCCGGCCGCGGGCTTGTCGCACATCACGTGGAAGCCGGCCGCCAGCGCGGCGCAGGTAATGGGCTTGTGGGAATCGTTGGGCGTGACGATGGCGACGCACTGCATGCGCTGGTCTTCCGGCAGCGCGGCCTCGGCGGCGAACATCTCGTCGAAGCTGCCGTAGGCGCGGTCCGGGTCCAGGCCCAGTTCGACACCGAACGCCTTCGACGCCGCGGCATCACGGCTGAACGCGCCGGCCACCAGTTCGATGTCGCCGGTCATCTCGGCCGCCATGCGGTGAATCGCGCCGATAAACGCGCCGGGGCCGCCACCGACCATGCCCATACGGATTTTGTTCGCCATTGTCCTTTTGTCTCCTGCTTGAGCCGAGGGAGCATCCTCTTACAGGTCCGGTGCGCTAATCAAGCCACCGGCGCAACACGATGACAGCGCCGGTCAGGAATACGGCTGGCGAATCACCGTGCGCCACTTCTCCGGCGCCGCGCGACGGATGTCGCTCAGGTAGATTTCGTGGTGCTTGCCAGCCAGGGCGTGGCCCCCGGCCTCGATGGCCGCGTGCACTTTCTGGATGGTCGGGCCTTCCTCGGTGAACGGACCGACATGCAGGATCTGCGCGCAGGGGCCTTCTTCGAAAGCATCGAATCGCACCAGGTCCAGCGCTGCGGGGTTCTTCTTCGCCTGCACCTTGTCGATGGCCGCCTCGACGTGCGCGCTGGTCACGCAATCCGGTTGCATGATCATCATCGTCCAGCGCCAGTTCTCGCGGCGATTCTCGGTGAAGTCGGTGTAATCGTCGGACCACCACAGCCCTTCCAGCGGCATCACGCCGTAGTCGATACCTTCGTCGCGAAGCGTGAAACGCAGCGTGTAGGCCAGCGGGTACAGCGACTCCAGCGCTGCGGTATAGGCCTCGCCGCCGGGCTCACCGACGCCGTCGACTGACAAATAGTTCATCGCGGGCACGTCGACGAACTGCACCTCACGGGCGTTCGGTCCGTACAGGTGTTTGAGTTCCTTCTTGTAATCGATTTTGGCCATGAGCTATGCCTCCTGGAAAATGTTCAGCATCGCGTCGACATCGTCGACCACCCGGTCCGCGCCGGCGGCTTCCAGTTCTCCTAGGGCGCCAAAGCCCCAGCGTACACCCAGCGAGCGCAGGCCGTTCGCCTTCGCCGAAGCGATGTCGATATCACGGTCGCCGACCATCCAAGCGTCCGGCGCGACCCGGCCCGCGGCCAGCAGGTCGCGCAACTGGTCCTGTTTGCGGATGCCGACGTCACCGCCGCTGACGAACGCGAAACAGGGCAGCAGCCCGAAATGGTCGAGCACCTTGATGGCCAGGTCCTCGCGCTTGGACGTGCACACCCCCAGGGTCACGCCGCTTGCCGCCAGGCCGCTGATGGCATCGTAAATACCCGGGTACAGCGTATTCTCGGCGTAACCGGTGGTGGCGTAACGCGCGCGGTAGGTCGTCACCATCTCGGGCACGCGCGCCGGCGCCAGGCCGTCCGCCAACTTCAGGAAAGTCTTGTCGATCTGCGGGCCGATCTCCGCGGCGATGGCGGCCTCCGGCGCAGTCTCGAAACCGTGTACTTCGAGCGCGTGGTTGAAGCTGCGGATGATGCCCGGACTGGAGTCACTGATGGTACCGTCCAGGTCAAAAACCAGCGTCGCCGCGCTCATGCCGGCCGCACCGTGGCCAGGTACCAGCTGAGAAAGTCCCAGCCGTACTTTTCCATTTTCGAAAGCGGCCCGGGCTGGTAGAAGCGCGAGTTCACGCCCTCGGCATTGCGCTCGATGATGCGCTTGTCGGCCTCGGTGGTGACATCCCACAGCCAGGTCAGCTGCGCCAGGTCGTAATCCTGGCTCTCGACCGCGTCGCCGCGCACCAGCCAGGTGATGTCGCACACCGAGCGCTGGTGCGATACCGGCCGGAACGCGTAGATCACCACGTAGTCGCAATACAGCAGGCCGAAGGTCACCGGGCCGATCTGCAGGTCGGCGCAGCCGCCGTAGTAGTCGGCGATGTCACCCAGCAACGGCGCCACCGGGCGGCCGTCCTCGCTGCCGGTGACGTGGCCTTTCCACATCGGGTAGTGGGTGTAGACCACGTCGGCGCCGAAATCGGGCGCGTCGGCGAACTTCAGCTCGATCTGTGGGTTGCGCAGGCCGCATTGCGGGGCGCGGTCCATGACCTGGTCGTACAGCGGGCCATAGCGTTCATCCGGATCGGCCAGGGCGTGGCCACGCGCGTATTCGGGGTGCGCGGGCGCGCAGTGATAGCACTCGCAGTAGTTCTCCACCGCCAGTTTCCAGTTGGCGGCCATGGACCAGGACTGGCGGTGCGCGACCCTGGCCTGGTCCAGCCGGTACGCGGCCAGGCAATCATTCAGCTCGCGCGTGGCGGCGGCCAGGTCGGACGGCGCACCGGCAAAGTTGATGAAGATCATGCCGGCGACCACTTTGCAGGCCACGCGCCTGAGCGCGATGCCGTCCTTGTCGAAATCATCGCCCATGTGCGCGGCCGCGCGCAGCCGGCCCTCCAGGTCGTAGGTCCAGCCGTGGTACAGGCAGGTCAGTCGTTTTGATGAGCCGCGCGGCTGCACGCAGATGCGCGAACCGCGATGCCGGCAGACATTCAGCAGCGCGTTGATGTCGCCATCGCGCCCGCGCACGATGATCACGGACTCGGTATCGAGCTCGTACAGGAACCAGTCGCCCGCCGCCGGGATCTCGCTGACATGGCCGGCGTACAACCAGCTACGCATGAACAGCTGCTCCAGTTCGCGTGCGTAAATGGCCGGCTCGGCGTAGAACGCCCGGTCCAGCGCGCGCATCGGGGGCTGGTCGTCGACCAGGCGGCGGAGTTCTTCGTCGTTCATCTACGGGGTTTCCACGCCAACAGGATGTCCTTCGGGCCAGCTCATCCTGCCATAATACGGCGATGAAAAAATACGACGCCATTGTCATTGGCGCAGGGCACAACGGCATCGCCAACGCCGCCTTTCTGCAGAAGGCCGGGCTGGACGTGCTGCTGGTCGAGAAGAACGACTGGATTGGCGGCGCCTCGGTCAGCCGCAACCTGCATGAAGACTGGATCTACTCCAACTGCTCGTACGTGTGCAGCCTGCTGCGCCCTGAGGTCTACCGCGCGCTGGACCTGGCCAAATACGGCCTGCAGGTGGTGCCCTACGGCGGCTCGGTGACGTTCTCAAGCGACGGCGACTACCTGGGCCGCTACACCGACCCGGACGCCAGCCGGCGCGAGTACCAGCGCCACAGCCCACGCGACGCCGACGCGTTGCACCGCTACGAGCGCGACGTCATGCGCCAGTGCCGCTTCATCCGCCAGTTCCTGCTGCGCACCGCGCCGGACCCGACCTCGTTCAAGCCGCGCGACCTGCTGGAACTGCTGCACATCGGCCGCGAGCTCTGGGCCCTGGGCGAGGACACCATCTACGACACGATGCGCTTCTACACGATGAGCATCGCCGACTACCTGGACGAATATTTCGAGAACCCGCTGATCAAGGCGGCCAAGGCCGGCAGCGGCATCATCGGCTCGGCCATGGGCGTCATGTCGCCGGGCACCGCCTACGTGCTGCTGCACCACGCCATGGGCGATGTCGACGGCACCGCCGGCGCCTGGGGCTTCGCGCGCGGCGGCATGGGCGCCATTGCCAAGGCGATGAACGCCTGTTTCGAAGACCACGGCGGCACCACCATCACCGGCTCCGGCGTCGAGCAGATCACCACGCGCGGCGGCCGTGTCACCGGCGTCGCGCTGGCCAACGGCGACGAGTACCACGCCCGCACCGTGGTCTCCAACATGACGCTGCCGCGCACCTTCCTGGAATGCATGGACCCGAACGACCTGCGCCCCGAGTTCCTGGACAAATGCCGCAACTTCAAGATCCGCGGCTCGTCCGGCAAGCTCAACATCGCCCTGGACGGACTGCCCGAGTTCACGGCCCTGCGCGGCAACCCCGAGTTGATCCAGGCCGACATGCACCTGGTCGACTCCATCGAGAAGCTCGAGCGTGCCTACGATGACTGGAAAGACGGTCGCTGGTCGCGCGAGCCCTACCTGGACATGCTGATCCCGTCACTGACCGACCCGACCATGGCGCCGCCGGGCAAGCATTTCATGAGCGTGTTCGTGCAGTACGTGCCACCGAAGATCGAGGGCCGTGACTGGACCGATGCCGACCGCGACGCCTTCGGCGACAACGTGCTGAACCGCATCGAGGCCTACGCCCCCGGTTTCCGCGACAGGGTGATGCACGTGGAAGTGCGCACCCCGCGCGAACTCGAAAACGAGGTGGGCCTGACCGAGGGCAACATCTTCCAGGGCGAACTGACCATGGACCAGTTGCTGTTCAACCGGCCCATTCCCGGCTACGCGCAGTACCGCGGCCCGGTGAAGGGCCTGTACCTATGCGGTTCGTCCAACCACCCGGGCGGCGGCGTGATGGCCGCGCCCGGCGCCAATGCCGCGCGCGAGATCCTGCGCGACCTGCGCCGGCCGAACACGGTGCCGGAGGGCTGGACCGATGACTGACCGGCAACGAAGGATCATCGTCATTGGCGCCGGCCACAACGGCCTGGTCTGCGCCGCCACGCTGGCCCGCGCGGGCCACCAGGTGACCGTATTCGAGGCCCGCCACCGCTCCGGCGGCGCGGCGACCACGCGCGAGTTTGCGCCTGGCTTCCGGGTGTCGGCCGGTGCCCACTTGCTGCACGCCCTGGACCCGGCCATCGCGAAGGAAATGAACCTGGCGAAACACGGCCTGGCATACGCCGCCACCGGCCTGGGCACCGTCGCGCTGGCGCCGGACGGGCAATGGCTGCGCTACCGCGGTGGCAAACTGGAAGGCCCCGGCGCGCTCGACGCGGACCGTGAGGCCATGAAGATCTTCGACCGGCAGATGGACCGCTTTGCGGCGTTGCTGCGAAACCTGCGCAGCGAAGTCCCGCCACGCCTGGGCACCCGCGACCGTGGCGCCCTGCTGGCGCTGGGCAGGCTCGGCTGGGCCATCCGCCGCCTGGGCCGCGACGACATGCGCGAGTTCCTGCGCATCGCCGGCATCAACGTGTACGACGTGCTCAACGAGCGCTTCGACAACCCGCTGCTGAAGGGCGCGCTGTCACTCGACGGCACCCTGGGTGCGCACCTGGGCCCGCGCTCCAACAACAGCGTCTTCAACCTGCTGAACCGCTACACCCGCGAGGGATACGCCATCCCCGCCGGCGGACTGGGCGCCGTCAGCGCCGCCATGGCCGACGCCGCGCGCGCCGCCGGCGCGGACGTCCGCACTCACTGCCCCGTCCGCCGCATCGTCGTGGACTTCGACCGCGCCGCGGGCGTGCGCCTGGAAACCGGCGAGGAACTGGCCGCCGACGTGGTCATTTCCAATGCCGACCCGAAAACGACCTTCATCGAGCTACTCGGCCAGCGACACCTGGAAGCCGGCTTCGCCCACCGCGTGCGCAACATCCGCAGCAACGGCGGCGTCGCCAAGCTGCACCTGGCCCTGGACGGCCTGCCGGCCTTCAACGGCCTGGATGAAGCCATGACCGGCCAGCGCCTGGTCATCGCGCCGGACCCGGACTACGTCGAGCGCGCCTTCAACCACGCCAAGTACGGCGAGTTTTCCAAACACCCCGCGCTGGAGATCACGATCCCCAGCCTGCACGACAACCGCCTGGCCGCACCCGGCCAGCACGTCCTCTGCGCCAACGTCCAATGGGCGCCATATCACCTGAAGGGCGGCTGGAACGGTGCACGCCGCCACCTGGTGGAAGCCTGCCTGGTCATGCTGGAGCAATACGCCCCGGGCATCCGTGAACAGGTGCTGCACCACGAACTACGCTCGCCCTGGGACCTCGAACAGGAGTTTGGCATGAGCGGCGGCCACTGGCACCACGCCGAACTGGCGCTGGACCAGTCGATGATGCTGCGCCCGGTACCCGGCGCGGCGCAGTACGCCACGCCGGTCAACGGCCTGTACCTGTGCGGCGCCGGCAGCCACCCCGGCGGCGGCATCATGGGCAATGCCGGCCGCAACGCCGCCTGGGTGGTCGACCGCGACCTGGCCGCCGGCACGACTGGCACTCCAGAACCCACGGAGGACGAGGCATGAAGACCTTCGACATTTCCGATCGTGATCACTACCGGACGAAGGTCTTTCCCAGCCCGTTCCACAGCCGCCAGGCCGCGCTGAACGAGAACAAGGTCTGGTCACGCTGGTACGACTACCAGTCCGTGCCCGCCTACACCTGCGAGACCCACGATTACTTCGCCGGCCGCAACGCCTGCGGCGTCTTCGACCTGACGCCGATGACCAAGCACCGCATCGGTGGCCCCGACGCCCTGCCCTACCTGGAACGGCTGATGACCCGGCGCATGGAGAAGATCCGCCCCGGCCGCGTCGGCTACGGCGTCTGGTGCGACGACCACGGCCAGGTGATCGACGACGGCACCGTCTTCCACCTGCGCGAAGGCGACTACCGCCTGTGCTCACAGGAACACCAGCTCGACTGGCTGCTGATGAACGCCGAGGGCTTCGACGTCGAGGTCTTTGAAGAGACCCACGACGTGGCCGCGCTGGCCGTGCAGGGCCCCACGTCCTTCGCCATCCTGCGCGACATGGGCCTGCCCGGCATCGAGAAACTGACGCCCTTCGGCCTGGCGCACTTCGATTTCGAAGGCACCGAGTTGACCATTTCGCGCACCGGCTACACCGGCGACCTGGGCTACGAACTGTGGATCGACCCCGACCACGCCGAGCGCCTGTGGGACCGCCTGTTCGCCGCCGGCGAGCAGCGCGGCATCAAGCCCCTGGGCTCAAAAGCCCTGGACATGCTCCGCATCGAGGCCGGCTTCATCCTGGCCGGCGTCGACTTCATGCCCGCCATGCACACCGTCCGCCCCGGCCACACCCGCTCCCCGTTCGAATTGGGCCTGGACTGGCTGGTCGACTTCACCAAGCCGCTCTTCAACGGCCGCCGCGCGCTGTTGCGCGAAAAAGCAGAAGGCTCACGCTACGCCTTCGCCCGCCTGGACATCGAGGACAACAAACCCGCCCACAACGCCTACGTCTTCGACAAGAAGGGCAACACCATCGGCTGGGTCACCTCGGCCATGTGGTCGCCCTCGGCCAAGAAAAACATCGCCCTCGCCACGGTCGAGACCCCGCACGACCAGCCCGGCGAGGACCTGCAGGTGGAGATCTACTACCAGCGCGAGCTGCAGTGGAACCGCAAGATGGCGAAAGCGAAAGTCGTGGAAGGACCGTTTTGGGCGCCGGAGCGGCGGCGGGCGACGCCGCCTGGGGAATGGTAACGACTGGCTATGAATGTCCGCTTTCGGCCAGAAGCTGACAATTCAATGCGTTTACTTACAGTACTCCGTAAGGTCCACCGCGTACCTAAACAAGTCCTCATTCGTTATTCCATTAGGCCAAACTACTCCAGCCTCATCATGATCTCGCATGGTTTTGAGGACTGCATCGTAGTAATGCGAATGACCTAGACCACACATCTCCGCCGCGATGATGAGGGATGCCCCAAGTACGGGATTAAACGGAGTGAACTGAGTGTTTCGATAAGAAAGGCCGTAGGCTAGCAACCCAGCAGGTTCCCCCGAGTAAAGGTTTGCGTTTGTGAATTCAAGTGCGTTTGCTTGCCATAACTGCAAACCTTCAAAAGTGTCATCTCCAATGGTCCAGGGAATGGGCCACGTGGCATAAAGGTAGCGAGCCATCACATGACCTTGTCGAGCAAGTTGTTCTAGTTGCCCAAGAAAAGTCTGATCAAATGTATTTTTTACTTGTTTACAGCTCTCGTACCACTGTGTCAGATGTTGGCGATTCTTTTGCTCTGTTGCAAAGAGGGCCAGATTGAAAACGATCCCAAATTTATAACGTCCATCAATCACGCCTTCGGGCGGCATATCCGTGCCTCGACCTATCCTCCTCTCTGCTCGAATTGTGTATTCCCGAATCTTGTTCTCCAACGCAACTTCATCGCTTGGAATGCGTGTTATGCAGATATCCCTGATTGCGTTCGATACAAAAGCAGCTTCCACGCTTCCATCTAATGCTTTGTCAAGTGACTCAACGATGTAGTCGGCAGCATTTTCGGCAGAAAGATCTTCAAGATTGAGAGTTTCACGTTCTTTCAAAATCTCATTTCGCCAGTCGGGGACGATAACGATCTGCTTTGACCCTTTGGTATTTGAAGGGAATGCCGACTGTTCATCAGGAGTATCTGGAAGGCCTCCTTCAATTTCTTCCGAAATGGACTTCTTATCAGCTAATTTGATACTTGTTTGGGAATTGGTGTCTGTCGTCGCAATCGAACTGATGAACTTGATCGAAAGCAATATTGCGACCATCAAACCCCCACCAATGCATATAGCCCCAATCGTTTTTTTCTGCTTTATTGCTTTACTAATCTTCATTATTGAGTGGCATTTCGATACTGCTCATTTAGCCCAATTTTGATGATGACCGCTTCTGGCCGACGGCTGACATTTTAAGCCAGCAACAATTCGAGTAGAGAGGTTCAAATCGCCGATGCTTGGGAATTGTCGTTATCGCGACGATACGTTTCGGGTTGTGTAAACGAGTATTCGAGTGTGCCACCAGTCCGGGCCACCAGCTTGACCAGGTACTCAATACTCATACCGTCGAGGTTCTCATTCAGTATCTTGCTGATCTTCGGCTGCTGGACACCCAGACGGGCGGCGGCTCTGGCCTGGCTCAGCCTGTTTCGCCGGATGAATATCCTGATCTGTTCGCCAAGAAATACCTTCAGTGCAAGGTGCGCCGATTCTTCCCTGGAAAAACCCAGGTCTTCAAATACGTTTCCTGTGGTGACGTTTTTCACTTCAAATACTCCGGTCATGGTCGGTCAGCCGTTGCTTGCCAAGATCAATATCCAACTTGCTGGTCCGGCGGGTCTTTTTCTCGAACGCATGCAACACGAGGATGCCTGAACGACGCCGCACAACGTAAAACACCCTGTACTGACCGCGCTCCGAAATCTTGATTTCGCGGACACCCGGACCGATGGTTTTCATCGACCGCCAGTGCAGAGGCTCACTACCCAACTGCAGTCTGAACAGTTCCTCACCGGCTCGCCGCCGGACAGGTTCCGACCAGCCACGCACCACTCCTTTGGAGTCGCCCAGCCAGTGAATGGGCTTAAGTTCGTATTCCATCAGAATATACCCGTTTAGGTATATGAAACAAACAGAGCCGACACGCGAAGCGTGGCGTGACGACCGGCCACTGCAAATGAAACTACTGGGTAAACCACGCTCCGGATATCGGTGATCCACCTATCCTGACGTAGGAAATCCTCACTCAAGCCCAAAGCGCACCACGCGTCACCTGCGGGATACTCGTTCCCAGACAGCAGTTTTCGGCCACAAGCGGACGCACTTTTCTGCTTCGGCAGTTTTAGCTGTTACTCCTTACATAACAACGAGTTCCATGCTATGCTGATAAATGACCGTGTCTGACCATGCGCAGATTGTTCGCTAATGGCAGATTCAGCGGAAACTTCTGGACTGGAGGAATCTTGTGACCAAGCTAATCAAAGTGATGTTGCCCATTGCCGCATGCGTGTGGATGACGGCCTGTTCCAGCACCTCCAGGATCCAGTCGGATTACCAGGACGAACTGCAGCTTAGTCAGCACAAAACATATGGCTTCAAGAGCCGCACTGAGTTCAGTGACGCCGACCTGACCGAGCAGCTTGAGCTTTATGTGAGCGCTGCTGTCGTGCAGGAGTTGCGCGCGGCAGGCCTGGTTGAGTCTGACAATCCCGATATTCTCATCGACGTATCCGCAGAACTCGAGGAAGTCACACGCGCACCCTTGGCCAATGGCATCTGTCCCAGCTACGAGGATTACTTCAGCCGCTGGTACAACTTCTCCTATGGCGGCACGACGGGTGAGAGCAGAAGCCCCGTCTGCAACTACGCGGACGGCCAATTCACGGTTGAGCTGCTGGACTCCAAACAGGGCCAGTCAATCATGAAGGGCGTTTCCCTGGTACGGCTGGACGAGAACGACAGGGGCGAACACCTGCTGCTTTCAGCCAGCTATGACGTCGCCACCATGTTCGGCGATTCGCCCGAGCGCGATGGCCGCCTGACTCGTAGCATGGCCAGCCGATAAGTTTCGGGCCAGCAAAGCGCCCACGAGGCGGAAATCGACCGCCACCGTAATCAGTTGTGGAAGGGCGTCAGACCCAGCCCGGTGGGATATCCATCGACTGGTGGGGAATGCCGATAACTTCGATGGTTTCGGTGCCGACGATATAGAAAATCACGTGGCTGCCTTCAGGAAAGCTTCGGTAGCCTGGATGAACATCGTTGCGTTCCCGGCCTGCCAACGGATGCTCAGCAAGCCATTCCAGCCGGGTATTCAGGGCGCGCATGTAGGCTTCTAATTTGCGAAGCCCCCAGGTTTCAATGGTGTAATCGGCAATCGCCTCCAGGTCAGCAGCCGCCCTGGGTGTGAACTTCACTCCACGGGTCACGATCGCGCTTTGGCACGTGCAATGACCTGTTCGATATCAAAGTCCTCGACGAAGTCCTTTCTGGCCGCCTGTTCCGCACCTTCCGCCAGGTGATGACGTAGCGCTTCGAGCCGCCTGCCGCGATCCTCAAGCTCACGTAGCGCGTCCCTTACCAACTCGCTGGCAGTTGTATAGCGCCCACTGGCAATTTCCTGCTTGATGAACTCCTCCCAGTGCTGGCCCAGGCTCAGGGATGTCGTCGCCATTGTCGATGCACCTCGCAATTATTCAATATGAATATTGTAGGCTATGCACCCGTTCTCATGTACCCCCCACTGACTCCTTTCGCGCCAACCCAACACAACCCCCGCCACTAATGGCATCATTACCCCCTCTGAAATTCCGGGTTTGTCCATGAGCTTTACCGAACTGCGCCAACACGATCGTGACCGCTGGCATGCGCTGGCCGGCCAGGCGGTTGAGAAACCGGAGACCCGCCATTTCATTGATGGCGACTGGGTCGACTCGTTGGGCGGTGAGCGATTTGAGACCATCAACCCGGCAACCGGCGAGGTGATCGCCTCGGTTTCGGCCGGCATGGAAAAGGATGTCGACCGCGCCGTGGCGGCGGCGAAATCGGCGTTCCGCGCCGGCAGCTGGGCGAAGATGGCGCCGCGCCAGCGCATGAAAGTGCTGTACCGGTTCGCCGAACTGGTGGAGGCCAACGCTGCGGAACTGGCGGTGCTGGAATCGGTGGACATGGGCAAGCCCATCGCCGACGCGATTACGACTGACCTGCCGCTGGTGTGCGAGACGATCCGCTTCATGGCCGAGTGCATCGACAAGGTGGACGGCGCGGTCACCAACACGGCCAGCGACGTGCTGCACATGGTGTTGCGCGAGCCGCTGGGCGTGGTGGGCGCCATCACGCCGTGGAATTTCCCGATGCTGATGGCGGCATGGAAGTTTGCGCCGGCGCTGGCGGCCGGTAACTCGGTGGTCCTGAAGCCTGCTGAACAGTCACCGCTGACCAGCCCGCGCCTGGCGCAGCTGTTCGTCGAGGCGGGTGGCCCGCCGGGCGTGTTCAACGTGGTCCAGGGCGTCGGGGAGGTGACCGGCAAGGCGCTGGCGCTGCACATGGATGTGGCCAAGATTTCGTTCACCGGCTCCACCGAGGTCGGCAAGCTGATGCTGCAATACGCCGGCCAGTCGAACATGAAGCGCGTGGGCCTGGAGTGCGGCGGCAAGTCACCGCAGCTGTTCCTGTCCGACCTGCCGAACATGGCCGCCGCCGTAAAAGCCGCCTACGGTGGTGTGTTCAGGAACATGGGCGAAGTCTGCACCGCCGGCTCGCGCCTGCTGGTCGAGCGCCCCATCTACGACGAATTCATCGAACGGTTCACGGCCGAAAGCCAGCGCGCCTACATCCCCGGCGACCCGCTGGACCCGGCCACGACGATGGGTCCACTGGTGACCCACGCCGACCAGCAGCGCGTGCTGGGCATGATCGAAACCGGCAAGTCGGAAGGCGCGCGCCTGGTGTTCGGCGGCAACACGCCCGACGCCCTGGCAAACGGTGCCTACGTCAACCCGACCCTGTTCGCCGACGTCGACAATCGCATGACCATCGCCCGGCAGGAAATCTTCGGCCCCGTGGCCGGCGTCATCCCGTTCGACTCGGTCGACGAAGCGCTGTCGATTGCGAACGACACCATCTACGGCCTGGCCGCGAGCCTGTGGACGAAGGACCTCGACAAGGCCTTCAAGCTGGTGCGCGGTATCGAGGCCGGCGTAATCTGGGTCAACACCTACGAAGAAGCCGACTTCACCCAGCCGTTCGGCGGCTACAAGCAGTCCGGCAACACGCGCGACAAGTGCATGGACAGCTACCGGAGTTACACGCAGACCAAGTCGGCCTGGATGCGACTCTCGGAGTAAGCCCCTTCAAAGCGCCCCATTCACCGGGCCCGCGGTCAATGACCGTGAATCACTGACAGCATCACGCGCAATGATCTGACAGCGCGGGTTGCTGCATGCGGTCACACTAATCCCTAAACAGTCAATCGCCGGGCGCTACGCTCCGGCCGTACTTTCATGTAACTACAATTTGGTACTACAATGAACGTCAGGTACCGATGGGACAAAACCAAGCGGCAACACAACCTCGTCAAGCATGAGCTTGATTTCGTCGATGCCGTGACCGTATTTGAAGGTCATACACTTACCGTGGAAGATATTCGGTTCCCTTATGGTGAGCGGCGCTTTATCACGATCGGCCAGGTCAGGGGTCGAATCGTGACTGTGGTTCACTCGGAAAACGAAGACGACATACGCATTATTTCGATGCGCAAAGCGACCCGATATGAGCAGGAAAACTACTTCAAAACATTCGCAAACTGACTGGAATCGTGTCGACACCATGCGCGATGAAGACATTGACCTGTCTGACGCCCCGGAAGTCACACCAGAAATGTTCGCCCGGGCAGTCGTTCGTAAAGGCCTGAAACCAGTCGAAAATAAGAAGCAGGTCACGCTACGCGTGGACGCAGACGTGCTGGCCTGGTTTCGCGCGCAGGGCCGCGGTTACCAAACCCGGATCAATGCCTTGTTGCGTGCCTACATGGAGGCGCACCGACCGCGCTAACGCTTCAGGCGTTTGTCCGCATCGGCTACGTACGCCCGCGCCGCCGCCAGCAAAATATCGGGGTGCAACCGCACCGTGTAGGACGGATTGGCGTAGGTGAAGTTGATCACGCCATCCTGGCCGATAATGAAGGTGGCCGGCACCGGCAACGCGTGATGCGTTTCACCGGACGCGGCTTCCAGGTCGATGCCGTAGCCCTGGTATCGCGATACCGTCTCGTCATCCACACGGAACGCGATCCCGAATGCGCGCGTGGCCTCCGCCTTGCTGTCCGACAGCATGGTGTAGCCGATTTCCGGGTCCTCCAGGCTCGACACCAGCTGCGAGGGCTGGTCCATGCTGACGAACCAGACGTCGAAGCCCATGGCTTTCAGCTCGGCCTCGCCCTTGCGCATTTCGGCCAGGTGCATATTGCAGTAGGGGCACCAGCCACCGCGGAAGAAGGTCATGACCACAGGTTTTTCCATGGCGCCCGGGTCAAACTCGAACGGCTCGTCCTCCACGGTCCGGGCCGTGAAGGCCGGCGCCGGCATACCGGGCAGCAACGGCTGGACGTCGTTGGCGTTGGTATGGATGACGTTGCGACCTTCGCCGGCCCATGACACGGCGGTCGCGGCCAGCAACAGGGTGAACCACAGGGACTGCTTCAACATGACGCGCTCCATGATCGGGTCTGGTCAGTTTAGACCGGAACGACTGGCCGAAGCTTACAGCGCGCCGCCTGCACAATAAAAAAGAGCCGGTACGTTTCCGTACCGGCCCCAGCACACCACGTTGAGGTGCTTCTTGCGCGTTTAGTACTCGAACCGGAGGCCCATTGAGAACGTCCGGCTGTACAGGTAGTTGTGGAAGTTGAACAACTCCGGCTGGTTACCGTAGTTCCAGTGGTACTCAGGCTCGGTCAGGTTGGTCGCATCGAACGTCACCGTCAGGTGATCGGTCATGTTCCAGGTGAGCTGGAAGTCCAGGCTCTCCTCCTGGCCACGCCAGACCTGCAACGGGTTGGCAAACAGCGCCGCCTCGTTGTTGTTGTAGAAGTCGTCACGCCAGAAGTAACTCAGGCGCATGTTCCACGTCTCGCGGTCGTAAGCCAGGATCGCGCTGTACGACGTATCGGACACGCCACCAATGGGCGAAATGTCGAACCCGGTAATGTTGCCGACATCATCCAGGACCGGCAGTTGCTGCTCGGAATCCAGGATGGTGTAGCTGCCCTGGATGCCCAGGCCGTTAAACCAGCCGGGCAGTTCCGGGAACCAGGTCACACCAAACTCCCAACCGTCCAGGCTGGAAGCGCCCGCGTTATCCGGCTGGCTCAGGATGTAGTCGTACGGACCACGGTCCGGGGAGTCGTCCGGGAGATCGATATTGACGACATTCCGGAACGGCACGATGTTGTTGCTGATATCGCGCTTAAACCACGTGGCGTAAAGCACACTGCCCTCGGCGAAGTACCACTCCAAAGAGATGTCCGTGTTCTCGGATTCGATCGGCTCCAGGTTCGGGTTACCGCCCGAGGCCGTGCCGTAACCGATATCCGTGACATCAGGGAAGTACTGGATGTAGGGATTCAGCTGCGAGAAAGCCGGCAGGTTGAATGTTTCGGTGTAGCTGAAGCGTGCCAGCAGGTTCTCGGTCATGCCCCAACGGACCATCAGGCTGGGCAATGTCGTCGTGTTGCTGTTGTTGGCCGTGACAAATGCGCCGGTATCATCAGGTGACGCGATATCAGTGTCGACGTCCAGCCAGCGGAGGCCAACGCGACCGTCGATAAAGCCGGCGCCGACATCGGCATAGAAATCAGCCTGCATGTACGCCGCGATCTGCGTTTCGTCGACCTGGAACACCGGGCTGTAGCTCGGGTCCGCAAATCCGTAGATCTGGCGCAACTGGGGCAGGTTGGACAGCACCCAGTTCGGATCTGCCACGACCCAGCCCTGCACGACGCCTTCCTGTCCGCCGAAGAAATCGCCGGTGTTGTACATCGTGAATTCCGGCGGCAGGTCCGCGAGCGTGGTGCCATCAACCGGGCCACCCTCCAATCCGGGCGTGACCTGGTCCTCGGCGGAACGGTCATCCCAGCGGGCGCCAAAGGTGAGTGTCTTCACAACACCCCAATCCACGTCCCAGTCTGCATCGGCGGTCCAGGTCACGGCATCACCCTTGGAACGCGAGCCGTTCTGGAAGCCCCAGTCCAGAAAGTAGTTGTCGACGTTCGTGGGATCGTTCGCCGGAGACCCGGTACCGTTCGGGTCATAGTCGAGGTACGGCACACCGTCGCCGGAGTTGATGTTGATGTAGAACTCGGGCGCGATACGCGCGACGCGCTGGCCCCAGAAGTCCGTTTCGAACTCACTGTCCTGGAAGGCGACATCGGATTCCAGGGTAAACGTATCGCTCAACTCCCATTGGCCATTCAGGGCATAAAGCCAGCTGTCGGTCTGCTGCACTGTCACGTCACCGGAGGTGAAGCTGAAGCCATCTCCCATGGTGCGTCCGCGAATGATATTGGTGCCGCCATAGATTTCGACCGGATCAGCCAGGTCGTAAATCGGCGAGTTCAGGAACTGGAACCAGAGGCTGTTGAAGATATCCTCGCGGTAACCGTTGTAGAACACTTCCATCGTGTACTGCGAAGTGTCATTCGGCGCCCACTGCAGGGCCACGTTACCCGCCGGGCGCTCACGCTCACCGCGCGCGTCCAGGTTGAACATGGCATCACGCCAGTGCAGGTACTCGCGGCTCGGGTCACCGGGCAGCGTCGAACCGGGTGCCGTCGGCAGGCCGCGGTCGGTACCCGGGGTCCAGCCCTGGTCGGGCGGAATCTGGCCCAGGCCGTTGGCCACGGTGTCGAATGGGAACGACGCACCGGCATGGGCGCCCTGGTCACGCCAGTCGACCTGGGTGTAGGCGATGTTGATCAACCAGCCGAATTCACCGCCACCACCGGTTTCGAAACGGTCGCTCAGCAGGAAACTCCCCTGCGGATTGAACTCGTCGGCCGCTTCCATGTAGGTGGCTCGAACCTGGCCGAGGAAATGCAGGCCCTCATCAATATCGAAATCGAAGGGGCGATTGGTGTGAATATCGATCTGTCCGGCAATACCGCGCGAGATGTTCTCGGCAGATCGCGTCTTGTACACGTCGACCCGGTTGATCAGGGTGGACGGAATGTCCTGAAGCGCCACGGAACGTCCTGCGGCGGTAAACACGTTGCGGCCATTGATCGTGGTGGTGACATCGGCCAGGCCGCGAATCGACACCACGGAGACTTCACCCGCGCCGCGATCGGTCACCTGCACGCCGGGGATGCGCTGCATGGCTTCCACGACGTTGTTGTCCGGGAATTTACCGAGATCTTCGGAAACAATCGAGTCAACAATCGCCATGGATTCGCGCTTGATCTCGACCGCCGCCGTCATGCTGTATCTCACGCCGGTGACGATCACTTCTTCGAGAATTTCTTCTTCGTCATCCTGTGCCATGACCGGTTGACTGGCGGCCAGCGCCGTCATGATGGCCAGCGGCAGACGCTTGAGTGTGCTGCGTTTCATTGAATGTCCTCCTCCAGGAAGCTTGAGCCGTAACTTGAGCCGTAATCGTTATCTGGATCTTGCAGGACTGCCCGTCACCCGGCCGAAACCGGTGTCACGAGTGATCAAAATTGCGTGCGTGACCTGCGATTTCGCAGGGCCGCCGCTTTTATTTGCAAGAGCCTGTGCTTTTCACTCATCATATTTGTACTACTTATAGACTGAGAGTTCAATATCCTCTCAACGCGTTTAAGAAAAACTTTTGATGGCAGGAACTACTTTGTGGCCGGGGCGGCCACGTCGACATCGGTGCCGGGAACCCCGTTACGGGCCTGCGCCTCGTTCAGCAGCGCCTTCGCCTCGGCGAGCAATGCGCGCATCAGGTCCTCGGCCGCTTTCGCGTCACCCGATTCGATGGCTTCGAGTACGTGATTGTGATCCTCGACATTACCGTGCTTGTCTTTCTGCGGCGGGTCGGTCACGCGGATGGAGAAACGCAGTGCCACGGACACCATGAACCGCAGGCTCCAGAAAAACCGGTTGCCACTGCCCTTGAGGATGGCGACATGGAAATCGATGTCGGCGACCAGCGGGTCGGCGCCGCCCAGTACGGACTCACGCATGCGATCGATGGCGTCTTTCATTTCCTCGATCTCGGCCGGTTTCGCGTTCTGCGCCGCCAGCGCCGCGGCCGCGGGCTCAATCGCCAGGCGCACATCGGCGAATTCCTGCATCAGCGGCAACACGTTTCGCCGATGCAGCAGCCAGGACAGGATATCCGGGTCGGCCAGGTTCCATTCGATCTCGGGTTTGACCACGGTGCCGCGCCGGGGTCGGGCATCGACCAGGCCTTTCGCAGTGAGCATCTTGACGGCTTCGCGCAACACCGTCCGGCTGGCGCCGAAGAGTTCTGCAAGCTGTGTTTCCGTCGGCAGTGTGACGCCGGGCGGGTACTCGCCCACCGCGATCGCCTGACCGAGCGAGGCGGCGACACGGTCGGTCAGGCTACTGTGAATCTGGACATCCAAAAGGGGCTCGCCTCGACTGGAAATAATTAAGTATTATCATACTATCTAAACAATGGACAGCGGCAAACCGCGCCACGCTCACGACCAAGGAGAAGAGATGAACCCCACCCCAGGCTCACGACATATCGCCCCGATGCTGGCAGCGCTTGCGCTCGCCCTGCCCGTTGCGGCACTCAGCAACGACGCCCCATCCGGACACAACAAGGACGATTCCATGGCGAATGTCACCAGCACCACGCAACGCATTTACGGCACCACCGCCAGTGGTGAAACGGTCACCCAGGTCACGCTGCGCAACGCCAACGGCATCGAAGTCGACGTGATCGGCTATGGCGGCATCATCACCCGCCTGGTCACGCCGGACCGCGACGGCAAGCCGGGCGACATTGTCCTGGGCATGGACTCGCTGGCCGATTACGAGGCCGGCACCCCTTACTTCGGTGCCCTGATCGGCCGCTACGGCAACCGCATCGCCAATGGCCGTTTCGAAATCGACGGCGAAGTCATCCAGCTGGACACCAACGACGGCGACAACCACCTGCACGGTGGCGTCGAGGGCTTCGACAAGAAAGTCTGGAACATGACGCCGTTTGTCACCGAGAACAGCGCCGGCGTGGTGCTGAAACTGGTCTCACCGGACGGCGACCAGGGCTACCCCGGCACGTTGAAGACGAAGGTCGTCTACGAACTGACTGACGACAACGACCTGGATATGCGCTTCCACGCCACGACTGACAAACCGACGGTGGCCAACCTGACCCAGCACAGTTATTTCAACCTGGCCGGCGAGGGTGACATCCTGGAACACGAGCTGGAAATTCCGGCCGACCGCTACACGCCCGTCGGCCCGGGCCTGATCCCGACCGGTGAACTGGCAACGGTTGAAGGCACGCCCTTCGACTTCCGCGACGCCAAGACGATTGGCGAGGACATCGGCGCCGACAACGCACAGCTGGAACTCGGCGGCGGCTATGACCATAACTACGTGCTCAAGGTCGAGGCTGACGACGAACTGGTGCTGGCCGCGCGAGTGACGGAGCCGACCAGCGGCCGCGTGCTGGAAGTCCTGACCGTGGAGCCCGGTGTGCAGTTCTACTCCGGCAATTTCCTCGACGGTACGCTCAGCGGCAAGGGCCAGACCTACCACCACCGCGGCGGCTTCTGCCTGGAACCGCAGCATTTCCCGGACTCGCCCAACCAGCCGGACTTCCCGTCGACGACGCTGCGTCCGGGTGAGAACTACGAGACGCGTATCGTTTACCGGTTTTCGACCGCCGACTGAGCGATGACGATATCGGCCCGACACCGTCGCGCCGGGCCAGGTCGAAATCGGCAGTGGCCAGGGGTTCGTCATCATCTACTACCCCGAGGACGCCACGCACCTTGACCCACTGGAAACTGCAAATGAAACGATCGCCGAGAATGGGCCGCATTGAAGCGGCCATCGCTGCGCTGGTGGTGATGTTGACCGCCATCGCACCGACCACACTTTTCGCTGAAGAAGCCGGAGCGGAGGTGACCGACGAGTCCACCGCGACCTTCACCAATCCGCTCAACGACGGCGGCCCCGACCCGTGGATGACCTGGTACGACGGTCACTACTACCTGGCCGCGACCACGTGGGGCGGACCGGAACTTGGCCTGACCATGCGTCGCGCGAAGACCATCGAGGGCCTGAAAAACGCCAAGGCAGTGCAGATCTGGCAGGACGACACGGCCGACCGTTGCTGCAATTTCTGGGCGCCCGAGTTTTTCCTGCTGGACGGACCGAACGGCAAACGCTGGTACGGCCATTTCACCGGCGGCGCGGCCGGCGAGGACTTTGTCAACACGCAATTCATGCACGTCATCGAGAGTGAGGGCACCGACCCAATGGGCCCTTACCACTACAAGGGCAAGCTGGTGGAACGCAACGCACTGGACGGCGGCGTGTTGCAACTGGATGGCAAGCTCTACGCCATCTATAGCGTCTGGAACGAGACGCAGGACCTGGCCATCAAGGCCATGGACACGCCATGGTCGACGGTCGGCGAGGAGGTGGTGCTGGCGAAGCCTGAGCTGCCATGGGAAGTGCAGACCCACACCGTGCTGGAAGGCCCGGTGGCGCTGCAGCGCGACGGCCGCACCTTCGTTGTCTACGCCGCCAGCGCGTGCTGGGGGCCGGACTACAAGCTGGGCATGCTGGAATACGAGGGCGGCGACCCGCTCGACGCCGGCAACTGGACCAAGTACCCGGAGCCGGTGTTCCAGCGCGCCGATGACCGCGGCGTCTTCGCGCCCGGTCACAACACGTTTTTCAAGTCGCCGGACGGCACCGAGGACTGGATGGCCTACCACGCCAACGACCTGGAGTCCGACGTCTGCGACATGGGCCGCACACCGCGCATCCAGAAATTCGAGTGGAACGGCGACGGTACGCCGGACTTCGGCATTCCCGTCGCCACCGACACCGAGCTGCCGGTCCCGTCCGGCACACCCGAACATGAATAGACCATCACCAGAACGAAACGAGGAGAAAACCATGAGGCTCAACCCAAAACGACTCACCCGCGGACTCTGCGCCGGCCTGCTGGTACTGTCCGGCGGCATCGCCGGCAACGCGCTGGCCGACGTCGAGCTCACCATTCGCGCCGACGAACCCGGCGACACCATCAGCAAGTATCTCTACGGCCAGTTCGCCGAGCATCTCGGCCGCGGCCTCTACGAAGGCATCTGGGTGGGCGAGGATTCCGACATCCCCAACACGGGCGGTTTCCGTAACGACGTGATCGAGGCGCTGAAACCGCTGAAGATCCCTGTCATCCGCTGGCCCGGCGGCTGTTTCGCCGACGAATACCACTGGCGCGACGGCATCGGCCCGCGCGAGGACCGGCCGGTGCGCATCAACACGCACTGGGGCTGGGTGGAAGAAGACAACAGCATCGGCACCCACGAGTTCATGCAGCTGGTGGAAATGCTGGGCAGCGAGGCCTACATCGCCGGCAATATCGGCAGCGCGCCGCCCGTCGACATGGCGCACTGGCTGCAGTACATGACCGCCGACGACAATTCCACGCTGGCGCAGGAACGCCGCGCCAACGGCCGCGAGGAACCGTGGAAAGTGGCGTTCTGGGGTGTCGGCAACGAGACCTGGGGCTGCGGCGGTAACATGACGCCGGCCTACTACACGCACCTTTACCGTCGCTACGCCACGTTCCTGAAAGCGCCAGAAGGCTACCAGCCCAAACTGGTGGCCAGCGGTGGCCAGAACGACGACACTTCCTGGACCAACGCGCTGTCCGGCGGCACACAGGATGCCGGCTTCTTCTTCAAGATCGACGGTATCTCGCATCACTACTACACCCTGCCCACCGGCGACTGGGGCCAGAAGGGCCAGGCCACGGGCTTCCCCGAGTCCGAATGGATTTCGACCCTCTGGCGCACGCGACTGGTGGACAGCCACCTTGCCAAGCAGGAAGCCGTACTGGCCGAGAACGACCCGGACGGCCAGATCGGCATCTACCTGGACGAGTGGGGCACCTGGTATGACCCTACCGAGGGCAGCACGCAAGGCTTCCTGGAGCAGCAGAACTCCATTCGTGACGCACTGGTGGCGGCGCTGAACTTCAACATCTTCCACGAGCACACCGAACGGCTGCACATGGCCAACATCGCGCAGACCGTGAACGTGCTGCAGGCGGTGCTGCTGACCGACGGGCCGAAGATGATCAAGACGCCCACCTACCACGCGTTCGAGCTTTACATCCCGTTCCAGGATGCGACCTATGTGCCGCTGGACCTGGACGGCGTGCCCGACTACGAGGTGGGTGATGTCAGCGTGCCGCACGTCTCGGCCACGGCCGCACTGACCACTGACGGCAAGCTCGCCATCGGCCTGGTCAACCTGCACGCCGAGGACGATATCGACATCGACGTTGACCTGGAAGGCTTTAGCGCCGACGCCGCCGAGGCGCGGGTACTGGCCGGCGCCTCCATCGACGCCCACAACACCTTCGAGTCACCGGACGCCGTGACCCCGACCGGGCTGGAAGTCGACCTTGATGATGATGCGTTGTCGGTGACGCTGCCGCCGCGCTCAGTCAGCGTGATTTTGCTGGACCCGTAATGAACGGGGTCAGAGTCGGCTCAGAGTCAACTCTGAGCCGACTCTGACCCGACTCTGACCCCATGACTTTGACGCCTCGATACCTTGTGCCGCTAACGGGCCTGTGCCTGGCGGCGCATGCGTTCGCGCAATTGGTTCCGGAGGTTCAGCCCGTCCAGGTCGATCCTGCGCGGCCGGACTGGGAGAACCCCGCTGTCATTGAGCGCAACACGAATCCTGCACATGCCAGTGGCTTTCCTTTCGAAAATCGTTCATTGGCGCTGGATCGTCGCGTGCCGGCCTCAACGCGTTTTTTGTCGCTGGACGGCAACTGGAAGTTTCACTTTTCACCCACGGTGGGTGGTGCGCCGGACGGCTTCGAGAGCCCGGGCTTTGACGTTTCCGGCTGGACGGAAATCCCCGTCCCCGCCAACTGGCAGGCCGAGGGATTCGGCCAGCCGAAGTACAACAACTGGCGGTATCCTTTCCCGCCCAACCGCCCACTGGTCCCCCATGACGACAACGAGGTGGGCTCCTACCGTCGCGAGTTCCAGGTACCAACGGCCTGGGACGGCATGGACGTGATCCTGCACATCGGTGCCGCCGGTTCTGCGTACCGAATATGGCTGAATGGGGAAACGGTGGGCTACGCGCAGGATTCCAAGCTTCCAAGTGAATTCGACCTGACTCCCTATCTCGACCGTGACGACACCAACACCCTGGCCATCCGGGTCTGGCGCTGGTCCGACGGCAGCTATCTGGAAGACCAGGACTTCTGGCGGGTATCGGGGATCGAACGCTCGGTCTACCTGGCGGCGGTCCCAAAACTGCGCATCAACGACATCTTCGTCCGCGCGAGACTGGATGAAAGCTACACGAATGGCGACCTGTCGATCGACGTGAGTGCGGCAGCCGGAGACGCCGCCACCGCCCGCATCGTGCTGCTGGACGACGGACGTGAACGGCTCCTACAAACGGCCGACCTGGCACCCTCGGATGACACTCGTTCAGTGACCCTGGCCGCCGAAGTACCGGATGTCCGCCCGTGGACCGCCGAAACCCCGCACCTGTACACGCTGGTCACGGAATTGCTGGACGCCGACGGCAACGTACTCCAGTCCTTCGCGCATGACATTGGCTTCCGGACGGTTGCGATCATCGACGGCCGGGTCACGGTCAATGGTCAACCTGTCACGTTCCGCGGCGTGAACCGGCACGACCACGACCCTGAGACCTTCCACGTCATCTCGCGCGAATCCATGGAGCGCGACGTGCAGGTGATGAAGCTGAACAACGTCAATGCGCTGCGCACGGCGCACTACCCCAACGACCCCTACCTGTATGAGCTGGCGGACCGGTACGGCCTCTACGTCATGGACGAGGCCAACATCGAGAGCCACGAGTACATGGGCCACGGCGATGCGAACCCGGACCGGCGCGCGGAAATCCAGATCGGCTTCGACCCGGCCTGGGACGATGCCCACATGGCCCGCGTCATGAACATGGTGGAACGCGACAAGAACCACCCCTCGATCATTTTCTGGTCACTGGGCAACGAGGCCGGTATCGGGCCGGTGTTCGAAAAAGCCGCGATGGCGGTGAAGGCGCGCGACCCCGGCCGCCTGGTCAGCTACCTGGGTTGGGGCCAGCTCCCCGACCACCGGCCCAACTGGTACGCCGACATTTACGCGCCCATGTACGACCCGGCCGCAAAAATGCACGACTACGCGGTCAACTGGACCTACGGCCAGCCCATGATCCAGTGCGAGTACGCGCACATGATGGGCAACTCCGGTGGCAACCTGGTGGAGTACTGGGAAGAAATCTACGATCACCCGGACGTCCTGCAGGGCGGCTTCATCTGGGACTGGGTCGACCAGTCGATGTACCGATATACCGACGACGGCCGCCGCTATTGGGGCAATGGCGGCGAGTATGGCCACAACCCGCGTGGCGACATCGATTTCGGCGACGGCGTGGTGCAGTCCGACCGCACGCCCAACCCCGCGCTTTACGAACTCCGCAAGGTCTACGAATCGATCCATTTTTCCGACTTCGACCCGGCCAGCCACCGGTTCTCCGTCACCAACCGGCACGATTTCCTGAACGTCTCCGAGTACCGGCTAAGCTGGGAGTTACTCGAGAACGGCTCACCGGTCGCATCCGGCGACTGGCCGGCCCTGGATTTACCTGCGCGGCAGCAGGGCCAGTTGACCGCGCCCATCGCAGACACGCCGATGCGTGATGACGCAGAGTACGTGCTCACCGTGACCGCGCGGGCCGGCGAGGACACCGTCCCGCTGGTGCCGGCCAATACCGTCATGGCCTGGGCGCAGTTCGAAGTGCAGTCCCCCGAGGCACCGGTACGCTCCTCGCCCGATGGCCTGGTCCGGGTCGAACGGGATGATGCTCACGTGACCCTGTCGGCCGGCGGGAGCGAACTGGTCATTGATCGCGATAGCGGCCTGGTCAACACGTACCGGTCTGACGGACAGGCATTATTGTCCTCGGGTCGTCCCTTTTTCTGGCGCGCGCTGATCGACAACGATGTCGGCGTCGGCACCGGGCGCGAACTGGCCGTTTGGAAGACCCTCAGCGAAACGCGCACGGTCAGGTTGCTCGATGTCGTGGACGGTGACGAAACAGGCGCCGCCGTCACGGTTGTGCACGACCTGGGCGACGGCCAGGCACGGTTCACGACGACCTGGCGGATGGATGGTGCCGGTGCGCTGCAGGTCGACGGCTTACTCGAACCCATCGACGAAACGCTGCCACCGCCGTTCCGCGTCGGCTTCTATTTCGCAGTTCCGAGGGAATTTACCACCGCGACCTGGTATGGCCGCGGGCCCCACGAGAGCTATGTCGACCGGAAAAGCTCCGCGGCCATCGGCCTCTGGCGCGGCGCCATTGCGGACCAGGACCATGACTACATCCGCCCGCAGGAAACGGGCAACAAGGTCGACATTCGCTGGATGGAGCTGGGCGCCGGGGACCGCGGCTTCAAAGTCGCAGGCGACCAGCCGCTGATGATGAACGTCCTGGCCTTCCCTTACGAAGACCTGTTCAAACAGCCGCCGGGCACGCGCAGGTCCAGCGATATCGTGCCCCGAGAGCACGTCTCCCTGCTGGTCGACTCGGTCCAGTGGGGCATTGGTGGCGACCTGAAATGGAACGACTGGGGCAAGCCGCTGCCGCAATACCGGACCCGGAGCGAACCCACCCGCGTGCAGTTCCGCATTTCGCCCATCGGCGAACCGGAATCACCACCGGTTGGCACCCGCGACGCCCGCGCCACCGGAAGCCTGCCGTTCGAGTAAATTGTCCGGCTAACGCGCCGCCGCTACGACACCCTTCCCCAGGCTCCGGATATCCGCTTTCGGCGGCGCACCGAACATGCGCCGATACTCCCGGCTGAACTGCGATGGGCTCTCGTAGCCCACGCGAAAGGCCGCATCGGCGGCGTCGATCGAATCGACCAGCAGCAGCTGCCGGGCCTCCTGCAGCCGCAGTCGTTTCTGGAACTGCAACGGGCTCATGGCGGTGACGTTCTTGAAATGCTGGTGCAGCGACGACGTGCTCATGCCCACCTGTTGGGCCAGCGCGTCCACGCTCAGCGGTTCGGTGAAATGCTCGCGAAGCCACTGGATCGCCCTGGAAATGCGCCAGGCCGGCGCGCCGGTCGACGCGATCTGGCGCAACTGGGCCCCCTGTGGGCCCGTCAGCACGCGGTAGGTGATTTCCTGCAAAACCAGTGGCGCCAGGACCTCGATATCCGCAGGTGAGTCCAGCAACGCCAGCAGGCGCTCCACGGCGTCCGCCAGCGGCACATTCATTTCCGCCAGGCAGACGCCCCGGCCACCGCCTTTCTCCGCTGGCGGTGACCAGGCCCGCGAGAACAGTTCAGTGACCAGCCCCATGTCCAGCGTGACCACCACGACCAGGCAGGGTGTTTCCACCGAGGCCTCCACCACGCGGGACCGGGCCGGCAAATCGACCGAGACGAGCAGGCTGGACGACGGGTCGTACCGGTAGGCTTCCTCGCCGACGACGACCTCTTTCGCACCCTGGGCGACCATGCACAGGGAGGGCTTGTACAACGTGGCGTCATGCTCGGAAACGTCAGACGCCCGGAACAACGTCAGCCCCGGCACTTCGGTTTCCCGGCTGCCGTCCTCGGGCATATGCCGCTCGACGATTGAGGCCACCTGTAATGACTGTTTCATGGGGATTGTCCTTCACCGGCAGAGCCCGGTGAATCGTAGTCCAGAACAGCTCTCACTTCATCCGATATTTTCAATATTTGGATAATCAGGCAATTATCGTGGATCATCGTTCTACGCGGGCCACGCACTATATCCTAGTATTTACAACACCTGATCAGCATTTCTACCGCTACAGGAAGCATCCAACAAACTTATTTTTTCACACACGGATAGAAACGTACAACCCGATATGAAACGGAGGCATGCAATGAACGAGAACATCAACGGCAAGGTGGTCGTCATCACCGGCGCCAGCAGCGGCCTGGGTGAAGCGACCGCGCGGTTACTGGCCGGCAATGGTGCGAAGGTCGTCCTGGCGGCTCGCCGGGCCGATCGTATCGACACCCTGGCCGCGGACATCAAGGCTGCGGGCGGTGAGGCCCTTGCAGTCACCACCGACGTGACCGATGCCAGCCAGGTCCGACGCCTGGTCGACACCGCGGTCGAGACATTTGGCCGCGTCGACGTCATGCTCAACAATGCGGGACTGATGCCCCTGGCGCCCCTCGAGGACGCGAAGTTTGACGAGTGGAACCAGATGATTGACGTGAACCTTCGGGGCGTTCTCCACGGTATCGCCGCGGCGCTCCCGCACATGCAGGAGCAGAAGAGCGGCCATTTCATCAACGTGTCGTCGGTCTATGGACACAAGCTCGGGCCCGATGCGACCGTTTACTGTGCCACCAAGCATGCCGTGCGGGTTCTGTCAGAAGGCCTCCGGCAGGAAGTGAAGCCCTACAACATCCGCACCACCATCATCTCTCCCGGCGCGGTCGCATCCGAACTGCTTGACCATATCAGCGACCAGGAAATCCAGTCGGAAACCCGCAAGTTCGTCGATTCGATCGCGATTCCGCCCGAGTCCTTCGCACGCATGGTCGCGTTCGCCATCAACGAACCCGAAGACGTCGACGTGAACGAGATCCTGTTCCGGCCGACGGCGCAACCGTTATGAAGACGGCGTCACACAACAGGCTACGGGCCATGGCGGCGACCCTGCTGATCGCGGGGTCCCTCTCAATACCCACCGCCATGGCGGAGACGCAATCAACGGCAAACGAGGAGACAGGCATGATCATCACCCGCAATGGGGCCAACGCGTCCATCAAGGGTCCGGACGACTGGTTCACGGGCGACGCCCGGATCGACCCGCTTCACCTTGAAGCACAGGAGCCTTCCCGCGTGACTTCGGCGCTCGTCACCTTCGAGCCGGGCGCGCGCACGAACTGGCACACGCACCCGCTCGGGCAGCTGCTGATCGTCACGTCCGGCCAGGGCTGGACCCAGTGCGAAGGGGAACCGCGCGTGGAGATCAACGCCGGCGACACCATCTGGTGCCCGCCCGGCCACAAGCACTGGCACGGCGCAACCGCCAGCACGGCCATGAGTCACATCGCCGTGCAGGAAGCACTCGACGGCACAAACGTGGAATGGCTCGAACCCGTGACCGACGAGCAGTACGGCGACTGAGTCTTAGTCCGACCCTGCCAGGCCCTCGGTAGTCATGATCACGCGCTTCAGGTCACCGTTCGGCTCGTAGTACAGCCGGTCGATCGACACCGAGCGACGGAAGCGGCCGCCGCTGGGCTTGTCGCCCTGCGGCGGCAGGCCGCCGGTGTGGTAGATGAAGTAGTCCTTGCCCTTGAACTCGATGATGGACTGGTGGTTGGTCTCGGTGTTGCCGGCAATCTCGTTGAGGATGCCGCCGTACTGCCACGGCCCCTCGACACTGTCACTGCGCGCCCAGCAGATCTTTTCCGGAAAGTAGCAGGCGTAGGTCAGATAGTAGATGTCGTTCTTGCGGTGCACCCACAGCGCCTCGGTGAAGTGCGGCACGTCGATGACCTGGATTTCGCCGTCGAGCTCGATCATGCTGTCTTTCAGCTTCACGTACTTCGGTACCAGGTTGCCGAAGAACAGGTAGGTGTCGCCGTTGTCCTCGATCCACACAGCCGGGTCGATGTCGTCCCAGTCGTTCGGTGTCTGCGTGGTCATGTCATTGGTGATCAGCGCCTCGCCCTTCGCATCCTTGAACGGCCCGGTCGGCGAGTCGGAGACGGCCACGCCCACGGCGAAGCCGGGTTTGGTCTCATCGTGACGGACGGTGGTGTAGAACCAGTACTTGCCGTCCTTTTTGACCATGTGCGAGGCCCAGGCGTGGCTGACGGCCCATTCAAAATCGTCGGCACGCATGATCGGGCCGTGCGCTTCCCAGTTCACCATGTCCTGCGACGAGAAGGCCAGCCAGTCGTGCATCTCGAAAAACACGTCGTTGTTGGGCGCTTCGTCGTGACCGGTGTAGAGCCACACGGTGTCGCCATCGACCAGGGCGGCCGGGTCGGCGGTGAACACGTCGGTGATGATGGGGTTGTCGGCCAGCGCCGCCGGTGCGGCCAGGGCCAGCGCCAGGGGCGCGATTCGGGTCAGGTTAATCATGGTGTTAACTTCCGGGGTCAGAGTAAAGGGTCAGAGTAAATCCGCGAAAAGATTGGGTTCAGGACAAGTGGCAGAGATTTACTCTGACCCTTTACTCTGACCCCAACGCTCCCAACGCTCATCGGTTCTCTGGAGGGCCCTCGCCCACCAGCTCGGTCGTGCGTCGGTCCAGATCGGCTGGGTCAACCTGCGGCCAGCCGTCATCCCATGTGATCGGCAGGATGCGCAGTTTTTGCTTGCCATTGTCGGCCGTCTCGTAAGCGTGCAGCACCAGCCAGTCCTTGCCGTCGAAGGTGTACGCGGCGTTGTGGCCCAGTGCCACCCAGTTGTCGTTGCCCTCGATGACCAGCGTACCGCCACCATCAATCAACGAGACGCCGTCTCGATCCAGGTACGGACCGGTCACGTTTTTCGATCGGCCCACCCGCACGTTGTAGGTGCTGTACATGCCGCGGCAGCACAGGTCGAAAGAGACGAACTGGTAGTACCAGCCATCCTTTTTGAAAATGTACGGTGCCTCGATGGCGCCGACACCGGCTTCCTCGCCGGGCGTGGAAGCGTCGCGAGGCCGACCGGCGATGTGGGCCCATTCCTGCGGCTCAGCCGGTGCGGCCAGGGTCTCGTCCAGTTTGAACATCTTCAGGCCGCTCCAGAACGAACCGAAACTCAGCCAGACGTCGCCTTCGTCATCCTCGACGATGGCCGGGTCGATGGCGTTCCAGTCGTCGCGGTGGGGCACGGACTGGATCACCGGGCCCAGGTCTTTCCAGCCGTAATCCGGCGATTCCGGGTCCAGCGTCTCGGTGACCGTCACGCCCATCGCCGAGGTGTTCTTGCCGAACGCGGAGACCGAGTAGTACAGGTACCACTTGCCATCGTGTTCGAAGATATCCGGCGCCCACAGGTGGCCGCTGAAGTCCGGGACCACTTCGCGCGCCCAGTCGGGCTCGCCGTCGAAGGCGCGGCCGACCCAGCGCCAGTGTTCCAGGTCGTCGGACTGGTAAATGGTGATGCCCGGGCCGGTGCTGAAGACGTAGTAGTGATCGCCTTCTTTCGCCATGACCGGGTCGTGGACTTCGACCTGGACGGCCAGCGACGCCGCTGGCAGCACCATGGCCGCCAGCATCGCCAGGCACCGTGTTCGATTGTGACTCGTCATCCTGTCCTCCCGTGATTTACGCTATGGGGAAACCCAAAGGAGTTTCGCTCATGTCCAAGGCTCTTGATGCCGTGGCGCATTCGGCCCGGCAAGGAGTATTCGCTTTCCTGGTTGTTGCAACCCTGCTCCCGCTGTCGACCGTCGCCGACGGACTGAACATCGACAATCCGATCGTGCCCCAGCGTGCCGACCCATGGATCCACCGCGACCCGGACACCGGTTGCTACACCTTCATCGGCAGCGCACCCGAGTTCGACCGCATCGAGATCCGCCAGGCCTGCCGGCTGAACGACCTGAAAATCGCCGAGCCGAAAGTCATCTGGCGCAAACACGAGTCCGGGCCGATGAGCATGCACATCTGGGCCCCGGAACTGCATCGTATCGACGGCACCTGGTACATCTATTTCGCCGCCGGCCAGAAAGACGTGCCGTTTGGCATCCGCATGTACACGCTCTCCAATCCCGACGACGACCCGTTCACCGACAACTGGACCGAGGAGGGGCAGTTCGAAACCGGGCTCGACACGTTTTCCCTGGACGCCACGCATTTCGAACACCGGGGCCAGCGATACTACGCCTGGGCCCAGCAGGACGCGGCCGACAGCTACAACTCGGCCATCTGGATTGCCGAGATGGACAGCCCCACGTCGCTGAAAACTGAACCGGTGATCATCAGCGAGCCCACGCTCGACTGGGAGATCCAGGGGTACAAGGTCAACGAGGGCTCCGCGGTCATCATCCGCAACGGCCGGGTGTTCATGACCTACTCCGCCAGCGCCACCGATCACCGCTACGCCATGGGCCTGCTGTGGGCTGATGCCGACGCCGACCTGCTTGACCCGGCCAGCTGGAACAAGTCGCCCGAGCCGGTGTTCACCACCAACGAGCGGCTTGGGCGCTTTGGCCCGGGCCACAACTCGTTCACGATCGCCGAGGACGGGGTCACCGACCTGCTGATCTACCATGCGCGCGACTACCGGGAACTTCGCGGCAATCCGCTTACGGACCCGAACCGGCATGCCCGTGCGCGGCCGCTGTACTGGAATTCGGACGGGTTTCCGGTGTTCGGTGAAGAAATCGGCGATTAAACTTTGTCGGGCGCGGTGCCGGGTGGCTGTGCCCGGGACACGCTCGAGTACGTCCCTGTAGCGCTCGTACGCGGCCATCCATGGCCGCGTACGGTCCCGGGCACAGCCACCCGGCACCGCGGCAGAAAGGTTTTCGCGCATGCTTTCGCTCACCGATTTCCCGTTTTCCAATTCACCGATTCCCCGTTTCACCGTCTCACCGCCTCACCGTTTCACCGTTCCGCCGTCCCACCGTCATGGGCGCTCGCTCAGCAACCTGATGCCGTAAATACCGCCGGCGATGGAGCCCTCCGCGGCCTCGAAACGGATGTCGTAAGCGCCGTCGCTGTTCGTGCGGACGGATTCCGGGACCAGGTAGTCAACGTCGTGGAAGACGGCGCCGTGCTCGCCGGTGAGGGTCACGTCGGCGATCTTTTCGCCATCCAACAGGATCGAGAACGTGCGGCCGGCATCGGCGCCCCAGTAGGTGATGCGCAGCCAGCGGGCCTGGCCGCCCAGGTCTGACAGCGTGTAGCCGAACCAGTCGGTGGCGTGGCGCCAGTGGCGGTTGAAGTTCACGCCCGCGTCCATGCCGGCGCCGTCCAGGTCGTGCTCTGCCTCGGGTTGCTGCTCGCCCGGGTTGACCCTGTCGAGGGTCACGGCTTCGAGCGCGAGGCGCGCGGCTTCTGCCTCGGCGTTGCCGTCCAGCATGGCCTGCAACTCGGACGGCGTTCCCGCCGGCCAGTAGACCATGTAGCGGGTGCGGTGGACGCGGAAGAACGGCTTCAGTTCCAGGCCGGCGTAGCGTTCCGGGCGGATGGAACCGGGCGCGTGGAAGCGCAGTTCGTCGCCCGGGATACGTTCGAGCGAGCCCGGCAGGCCGTCGACGCCGGTCACCAGCATTGGCGAATCTTCAAGCGGGCACATCTGTCCCGCGGCGATATGGCCCATGCGGCTGTCGTCGGCCAGGAAGTCCAGTACTTCGTCCTCGAATGGATCGACGGGTGCCGAGAGCACAATGGGCCCGTACATGACCGCGTTCCAGGGCGACCCGTCCGGCAGGGCTTCGAGGTGCGCGGTCATCGGCAGCGCCAGCGTCACCGTGTCGCCGGCCTTCCAGGCGCGATCGATTTCGATGAAATCGCCTGGCTCCGCGTCGACGGTGACGGTTTCGCCGTTGATCTCAAGCGCCGGGCGCGCCGCCGTGGCCCAGGTCGGGTATCGCAGCGCCAGGGTGAAATCGGCATCCGACTCGAACACCAGCCGCGTCGCGGACTCATCAGGAAACCGCGTTTCCTGGCGGATGACCGCGTTGCGTTCGGGCCATTCCAGGCGCGACGGAATGAACAGGTTCACCAGCAGGCGCTCATCGTCGTGGGCGTAGATAAACTCGCCGTACCGGACATGGTTCTCGATGCCCGAGCCGACGCAGCACCACATGGCCTTGTCCGGCTGCGAGTACACGCGGTAATGCTGCGGGCGCATCGGCGTGAAGTACACCAGGCCGCCGGTTTCCGGGTCCTGGGAGCCCAGGATGTGATTGTAGAGCGCGCGTTCGTAGTAGTCGGCGTAGCGCATCTGCGGCTCGGCGCCGAACAGTTGCCGGGTCAGGCGCAGCATGTTGTAGGTGTTGCAGGTCTCCGGGCCCTCGACCTCCTCGATCATGGTCGAGAAGTCGTCGCGCGGATTGAAGTGCTCGCGCACGCTGTTGCCGCCGATGGCGATGCTGCGACCGTTAACGACAGTGTCCCAGAAAAATGCGGCCGCGTCGTGCCAGTCGTCGTCACCGGCAACTTCGGCCACGCGCTCGAAGCCGATGATCTTGGGGATCTGCGTGTTGGCATGCAGGCCGGTCAGTTGATCTTCTTCGGCCAGCAGCGGGTCGAGAATGAGCCGGTGCGAGAAACGCCGGGCCAGCTCAAGGTACTGCGCATCACCGGTGATGTCGTAAACGTCGGCAAACACCTCGTTGGGGCCACCGTGCTCGGAACGGAGCATGGCCTGGACCTGCTCGTCGCTGAGGCCCTCGACCAGCGCCGCCGCCCAGTCGGCCCAGTCGATGAGCATCTCGCGCGCCAGTGGCGAACCCGTGTAGGTATAGGCGTCGCGCAGGCCGGCGAAGGTCTTGTGGATGTTGTACCAGGGCACCCAGCCGCCGTTCAGGCTGAACAGGTCGGCGTTGATCTCGCCGCGGCGGATCTCGCTCCAGAGCCGGTTGCTCTCGGGCACACCGCCCAGGTAGCCGTCGCCGTTGGCGTCCTGGGCGCGCTTCAGTTCGGCCAGCATGTACGCCAGCCGCTCGCGCATGTCTTCGCGACCGGTGGCGGCCACGGCCAGCGCCAGGGCACTGACATAGTGTCCACCGATGTGGCCGTCCAGGCCGCTGCCCTCCCAGTTGCCGTAGGACGGCGCTTTCGCTTCCAGGCGGGCCTCGCGCAAGTACGGCGCCAGCAGGCGGTCCGGCTCAAGCGCCAGCAGGTAGTCGATATTGCGGTCCTGGGCGGCCTTGAAGGGGCCGTCCAGCAGGCGGACCTGGTCAAGCGGGAAGTAGCTGACGTCGGCGAGAAGGAGCGTCGGGGTCAGAGTAAAGGGACAGAGTAAACCCAGTAACAGCCCCCTCATCCGCGAAAACCGGTGGGGTTTACTCTGTCCCTTTACTCTGACCCCACCATTTCTGACCCCGCCATTCATGCGAAGGCCGCGTCCCCGAACACCGGCATCCCACCCTCGTCCCAACGCAGCGGCTTGACGAAGGTGTGGCGGTCCGGGTTCCAAAGCGGGTCGCCCTCGATCTCCGTATAGGTACGGGCATGGTAGACCAGCATGTCGGTCTCACCGTCCTCGGCCACGGTAAAGCTGTTGTGGCCGGGGCCGTAGATGTCATTGTCCGGGCTGCTGGTCAGCACGGGTTCCTTCGATTTCGACCAGCTGGCCGGGTCAAGCAGGTCGGCGTCCTGGTCAGCCCAAAGCAGGCCCATGGCGTAACGCTCGTCGGTGGCACTGGCCGAGTAGGTGATGAAAATCCGCCCGCCGTGTTTGACCACCGCCGGCCCCTCGTTCACCCAGAACCCCTGGATCTCCCAGTCGTACTCGGGAATGGTCAGCCGCACCGGTGGGCCGGCCAGTGTGACCGGGTCCGACATCGGTGCGATGTAGAGGTTGGAGTTGCCGCGGATGCCCTCCTCCTTCTGCGCCCACAGGTAATACAGCACGCCGTTATGGGTGAACGTGGTCGCGTCCAGGCAGAACGTGTCCATGCCGGTCTCGATACGGCCCTCGAAGGTCCACTCGCCTTCCAGCGGGTTATCCGCCGGCGTCGAGATCGCGTACATGCGGTGCTGGAACAGGTCGTCCTTGATCTCCCGCGACGGCGCGCCCGCAAAGTACACGTACCAGGCACCCTGGTTGAAGTGGATCTCCGGCGCCCAGATGAGATCGCTGTACGGGCCCTCGTCGGGCTTGCGCCAGACCATTTTCGTTTCGGCGTCGGCCAGCCCGGCGATGGTGCGCGCACGACGTAGTTCGATGCCGTCATACGCGGGCACCGACGCCGTGAAGTAGTACCAGCCATCGTCATGTTTGTGGATGTACGGGTCCGCGCGCTGCGGAATCAGGGGTTCAAGCTTGTGCACAGGCAACTCCGTTTTCAGTCAGGGCAGCGGCGTCTCGGAGATATACTCCGGCGTCTCGTCCTCGATCAGGCCCTTCGATTTCATGTCGTTGTAGTACTTGTCGGTGATGCGGTAGCCGAACATCAGCAGCCCCATGGTCACGTGGAACACGGCGGGGATGATCGACAGCATCAGCGCGATGCCGGCGAGTGAGCGTTCGGTCTGCTCGACATTGGCCTCGAAGCCGTAGAACGTCAGCAGCATGCCCACCACGAAGCCGGCCAGGCCCATGCCGGCCTTCTGGAAGAACGAGATGCCGCCGAACGCCAGGCCGGAAACGCGCTTGCCGGTCTTGGCCTGGCCATAATCGACCGCCTCGGCGATGGCCGACCAGAACACCGGCGCGTGCAGGTCGACGACGAACGACAGCAGGAAATACAGCACGAACGCCAGCATGATGTCGTCCGGCCCGCCGACGGCAAAGTACAGCACGACGCTCAATACGCCGACGCCCAGCTGGCTCCAGCGGAACAACTGCACCTTGCACCAGCGCTTGGTGATCCACGTGGACGCCACCATCGCCAGGATGGCCGCCACCACGCCGGTGGTCAGGAAGGCCGAGATGATCTTCTCGTCGCCGGCCAGGTAATACTTGGCGTAGTAGGCCGCCACCGAACCGCGGATGACGTAACCCAGGGTACCTGTCAGGCACACGCCGCAGAGGATCAGCCACTGGTCGTTGCGAAACAGCAGTTTCACCTGCTCGCCGAACGGTTTCGTCTCCACCTCGTGCTCGACGCGCTCGGTGGTGGTTGCGAAACAGAACAGGAACATCAGCGTGGCGATACCGGCCATCAGGCCCATGGCCAGCTGGTAGCCGCGCGCCAGGTCACCGCCGCCCCATTTCACCGCCAGGATGGGCACGATACTGGTCACCATGAAGGCCGCGACCTTGGCGAAAAACAGTCGGTAGCCGTTCGCCGACAGGCGTTCCTGCGGGTCCGACGTCAACACACCGATCAGCGAGATGTACGGAATGGTCACCGAGGTGAACATCAGCGTGACCAGGATATAGGTGGCGTAGGCCCAGACCAGCTTGGCGCCGTAGTCCCAGTCGGGCGTGGTGAACATCAGGAACACCGACACGCCGAACGGCACCGACAGGTACAGGAAGTAGGGCCGGAACCGACCGAAGCGCTCGGATTTCCAGCGATCAGTGAGGATGCCCATCAACGGGTCGGTCACCGCGTCGATCAGGCGCGTGGCCAGGAACAGGATGCCCATATGCGCCGGTTTCAGGCCGAAGATGTCGGTGTAGAAAAACGAGACGATCAGGAACATGGACGAGATCACGACGTTCACGGCCATGTCACCGGCGCCGAAGCCGACTTTTTCAAGCACGGTCAGTTTTTGAGTTTTCATTCTGTTTTGAGCCTCTTCAGGGCGGATGAGCGCGCGCCTTGTAATGTGGGTAACACCGACGACGGCTGGTTGTTCGACGTGCCGCCGGCGTACTCCACGCGGCTGCCCCACACCGAAATCCCTTCCACCGACTGCGCGGTGAACGTCATCACGTACTGCCCGGCCGTTTCGTTCCAGCCCCGCGACACCACGCCGTGGAACACGCCGACGTCATCGATATCCAGGACGATGAAATCTCCCGGCAGCGTGTACCAGCGACCGGACGCAGAGCCCGCCAGCGCGCCGTTGGCTTCCAGGGTCACGATGGTCGATTCAACGATCGCGGCAGAAATGGCCTTGCCGTGATTGATGAACTTGTAGTCACCGGCGAGATCGGCGGCATCATGGGCCGGCGCCGGCTTGCAGTGATCCGCCCGCGTACAGCCACCCCTTGGCTTCGGGTCCACCAGCCCTTTGCGCGGCGGCAGGCTGGTCAGTTTTGCACTACCCGCACGGAATCCGGCCGACCCCGGGCCACTCTCCGGCAGGTAGCGGTGTGGCGCCACCACCGGCCAGCCATCGGCGTTGAGGAAAAACTCGTGCACCCGCACCTGGTGGAACTCGCCCTGGTTGGGAAATCGCGTATGAAACACCAGGAAGTACTTGCCCAGCGCGGACTCGTAGATGGCCGAGTTATGCCCGGGCGAAACGTAACCATGCCCATTGCCGGCACCCGGCTCGCCGTCTTTGCGACGGAACCGGAAATTACCCATCAGCTTCTGGCCGAACGGCTCGATGCTGTCGTCGTCGAACAACGGCAGGTTCGGGTCGGATTTCACCTCGGCCATGTCATTGCCCAGCGCGTCCAGGTAGGGGCCATCGGGGCGCCGCGAGCGCGCCACGCGCAGGTTGTAACCACCATCCGCCGCCAGTCCGCCGAAAGTGACGAACAGGTAGTAGTAACTCGTGTCCCAGCTGTAGAGGATGAATGGGCCCTCGATGCGGGCGTGGTTGCCGCCCCACAGGTGCCTGCCATAGCCCTGGCCGGGCGTCGGCAGGCCCGTATCCGGGTCCATCTCCAGTATGAAGATTCCCCCCGAGTACGAGCCATAGACCATCCACAACTCGCCGGCGCGGTCATAAAAGACATGTGGGTCGATCGTATTGGGGTGGTATGTGGGGTCGTAAACGTTCTCGCCGTCCTCGCTGGTCTCGCCCCACATGCCGGACTGCAGGAAGATCTCCTGGTAGGTGTACGGCCCCTCGATATCGTCGGCGATGGCCAGCGACAGCGAGGCGCGCGGCTCGGTGTTCGCCGACAGGTTCGGGTACATGTAAAAGCGCCCGTCATCCAGCTGGCGCACGTCGTTGGCCCACAGCCCGACCGTGCCGGACCATTCGAACAGGTCCTGCAATTCGTTGTTGGGGTTCACAAACAGCGGATTGCCCGGGTTCACGCCCTCGGCGAAACGGGTCCAGTGCACCAGGTCGTCTGACTTCGCGGCCGCCAGGTGGGAGCCGAAAATGTAGTACGCACCGTCAACCTTGACGATGGACGGGTCGTGGACGGTGACGTCGGTGAACTGGGCGTGGGAGTCAGACATCTCCCACAACGACAGCAGCAAAACGCCCCACGCCATCAGGTAATGACAACGTATATACTGGATCATACGGTCATCCGGAAAGCATCACCATGAGCAAAAACGCCATCTTCACCATGAAACTGGACCCCGAACTGCGGGACAATTTCATGGCCGCCGCCAAAGCGGCGGACTGCCCCGCCTCGCAACTGGTCCGGGACTTCATGCGTGACTACGTCGCCAATCACCAGGAAAGGCAGGACTACAACGCGTGGCTGGCCCTCAAGGTCGAGCGGGCACGGGAATCGCTGCGAAACGGCGAGGGGATCGACAACGCCCAGGTTGAGCGGGAATTCGCCGAACTGCGAAAAGCGACGATGAAAATCGCTGAAAAATGAAGGTAACGTGGTCGCCACCTGCCATCCAGGACCGCCTTTCAATCTGGTTCTGGATTTCGAGCGAAAACCACGCCGCCGCCATCCACATGGAGTCACTTTTCGACGCTGCCGCAGATCGGTTGGCGAACCACCCCGAGCTTGGTAAGCCAGGTGAAATTCCCGGCTCACGCGAACTGGTCGTTCACGAGAGTTATCGCCTTGTCTACGAATTCGACCCGCAACGTGAAGAAGTTGAGATCCTGACGCTGTCCCATACGCACCGTCAATGGCCACCCCTGAAACGGTAAGTGTTCTGGCCGGGTCGCTCATCAAACCTGGTCAGACACCATTTTCCAGGTGGTAGTACACCGCGTTGTGCCGCAGTTCCTGCTTGAATTCACGCACGGTGGTGTCGGCGCCGATGACGACCAGTTCCACGCCGGCGATCTCGGCAAAGTCTTCCAGCTGCTCCAGGGTGATGCCCTGCGTGTAGCAGCTGTGGTGCGCGGCACCGGCATGAATCCAGCACGCGCCCGAGATTTCCAGGTTCGGTCTCGGCACCCACAGCGCCTTCGCGACGGGCAGGTTCGGCATCTCGGCGGGAGCCTCCACGGTATCCAGCTCGTTCACGACGATGCGGAACCGCGTGCCCAGGTCGATCTTGGAGATGTTCATGGCCGGGCCCGTGGCGCCGGAGAACAGTAACCGGGCGATATCTTTCTTGATGCCGATGGTGTGCAGCTGAATGTCGACCTTCGGCGTCTTGCCGCCGGCGATTGACGGGCAGATTTCCAGCATGTGCGCGCCCAGCACCTGGTCGGTTGGGCCGAAATCGTAGGTGTAGTCTTCCATGAAGCTGGTGCCGCCCTCGCGCCCCTTCGACATCACCTTGACGATGCGCACCATGGCGGCGGTCTTCCAGTCACCCTCGCCACCGTAGCCGTAGCCACGGCTCATCAGGCGTTGCGTGGCCAGGCCCGGCAGGCCGGACAGGCCGGTGAGGTTCTCGAAGCAGTTGGTGAAGGCCATGGAATTGCGTTCCACCAGGAAACGCTCCATGCCGAGCTCAAGGCGGGCCTCGTTGCGCAGCAGCTCCAGCTTTTCGGCATCGTCAAACACCGCCGCGTCAATCTCGTAGTCCTGCTTGTAGACTTCAAGTTGCGCGTCGATGTCCTCGCTGCTGACCGCATCGACCACTTTGGCCAGGTCGCCCAGGCCCCAGGCGTTCACCTCGTAGCCGAACTGGATCTGCGCCGACACCTTGTCGCCGTCAGTGACCGACACCTGGCGCATGTTGTCGCCAAAGCGCGAGACCACCAGGTTCTGCGCCTCGTCCCAGCCCATCGCGGCGCGAATCCAGTCGTCCAGCTGGCGCTGCACGGACTCGGACTGCCAATGGCCGACCACCACCTTGCGATCGATGCGCAGGCGCGTGCCGATATGGCCGAACTCGCGGTCGCCGTGGGCGCTCTGGTTCAGGTTCATGTAGTGCATGTTGATGTCGGCCCAGGGCAGCTCGGCGCCGAACTGGGTGTGCAGGTGCATCCACGGCTTGTTCAGCGCACGCAGGCCCGCGATCCACATTTTGGCCGGCGAGAACGTGTGCATCCACAGCACCAGGCCGACGCAATCAGGGTCGTTGTTCGCTTCGCGGCAGATCGCGTGGATCTCGTCCGGGGTTTTCACCGTGTCCTTCGCGATGACTTTCGCGGACACGTGTTCGGAGGCCGTGAGACCCTCGGCAATGGCTTTGCTGTTCTTCGCCACTTGCTCCAGCACCCTGGGTCCGTAGAGGTGCTGCGAACCGGTCACGAACCAGATGGTCTTGTCACCGTAAATCTTCATGTCTGTCTGTCTCCGGAATGCGGTACGCCAGTGCCGTCAGCCCTGGCCGTAATAGGAATCCTTGCCATGCTTGCGCAGGTAATGCTTGTCCACGATGGCCTGTTTAAGCGGGCCGCGCGTGGGGTCGATGATGCGCGTGAACATCGCCATGCGCGCGACCTCCTCAAGCACCACCGCGTTGTAAACCGACTCGGCCGCGTCCTTGCCCCAGGTGAACGGCGCGTGACCGGCCACGATGACCATCGGCGTCTCCATCGGGTTGCGCCCCGCGAAGGCCTCGGTGATCTGCACGCCGGTCTCTTCCTCGTAGTCGCGCTCGATCTGCTCGTCGCGCATCACTGCCGTGCACGGGATCTCGCCGTAGGCGTAGTCGGCATGCGTGGTGCCGAAACAGGGAATCGGCTGCTGCGCCTGGGCCCAGGCCGTGGCATGGGTCGAATGCGTATGCGTCACCCCGCCGATATCTTCGAAATGGCGGTACAGGTGCGTGTGGGTACGCGTGTCCGAGGACGGTTTCAGCTTGCCCTCGACGACCTGGTTATCCAGGTCCACCACCACCATGTCGTCCACGGTCAGTGATTCGTAGGACACGCCGCTGGGCTTGATCGCCAGCACGCCGGCGTCGCGGTCAATCTGCGAAACGTTGCCCCAGGTGTAAAGCACCAGGCCGCGTTCGTGCAGTTGCATGTTCGCGGCCCAGGCCGCTTCTTTCAGGTCGTCGTAACTCATGTGTCGGTCATTCCACGTGCTCCACCGCTGCCGCCTCCACGGCCAGCGCGGCGCTGTGTCGATTGAAGTATTCGTCAAAGCCGGCGACGTCGCCCGGCGCCGGCGCGACGGCCGGGCCGATGGAATCGCCGATCAGCGTGTCCAGGAAATCCGGCAGCGACTGCCCGCGATCCTCGCGAACCAGGAAGGCCGCCAGCAGGGCCATGCCCCAGGCGCCGCCCTCGCCGGCCGTGTTCGGCAGGCCGACCGGCGTATTGGTCGCCGCCGCCATGATCCGCTGGCCCACGCCCTCGGTCTTGAAGAAGCCGCCATGGCCGCGCAGTTCCTCCACTTTCACACCCTCGCGCTCGGTCAGCACGTTCATGCCGGTGCGCAGCGCGCACAACGCCGAGAACAGGTGGGCGCGCACGAAATTCGCCAGCGTGAAGCGCGCGCCGGTGCCGCGAACGAACAGCGGCCGGCCCTCGCTGAAGCCGGTCATGTGTTCACCGGACACGTAGCCGTAGGCCAGCAGGCCGCCGGCATCGTCATCGCCTTCCAGCGCCAGCGGCATCAGCTTGCCGAACAGCGTATCGTCGTCGAACTCGGCGCCCAGCAGCGTCGCAGCTTCGCCCAGCAGGCCGGCCCAGGCGTCAAAGTCCGAAGAACAGTTGTTGGAATGCGCCATGCCCACCAGTTCGCCGTCAGGCGTCAGCACCAGGTCGATTTCGTGGTGGACGGACGAGAGGCGTTCTTCCAGCACCAGCATGGCGAACACCGACGTTCCCGCGGAAACGTTGCCGGTGCGCGGACGCACGCTGTTGGTCACCACCATGCCGGTCTGCGCGTCGCCTTCCGGCGGCGCCAGGGGCGCGCCGGGCTGCAGTGCACCCGAGGCATCGAGCAACGCCGCACCTTCAGCGGTCAATGTCCCGGCGGGCTCACCCACCGGCACGATGGCCGGCAGGATGTCACCGAGCTTCCAGCCCAGGCCGCGGTCAGCGACATGGCTGTCGAAGGTTTCCAGCATCCAGGCGTCCCACTGGCCGGTTTTGGGGTCCACGGGGAACATGCCCGAAGCATCACCCACGCCGATGGCCCACTCGCCGGACAGTTTCCAGTGCACCCAGCCCGCCAGCGTGGTGATGTGCGCGATGTCGCGCACGTGCGCCTCGCCCTGCGTGATGGCGTGGTAGAGGTGCGCGATGCTCCAGCGCTGCGGAATCGGCCAGCCCAGCAGGTCGGTCAGGGCCGTGGAGGCCTCGCCCGTGAAATTGTTACGCCAGGTCCGGAACGGCACGAGCAGCTCGCCATCGGCGTCGGTGGCGATGTAGCCGTGCATCATGGCACTGAAACCGAGCGCGCCAATGCGGGTCAGCTCAACCCCGTGGGTGTCACGGACATCGCGCGCCAGTTCGGCGTAGCTGGCGGCCACGCCGTCCAGTACGTCCTGCATGCCATAGGTCCAGACGCCGTCTTCCAGCTGGTTTTCCCAGCCGAAGGCGCCTGAGCCAAGGGGCTTGCCGCACGGCGTGACCAGTGTCGACTTGATCCGGGTCGAGCCCAGCTCACAGCCGAAAACCACGTCACCCGTGGCGATTCTTTGAGCCTCGTTCATGTTGCCTCGAATACTGCCGCAATCTTATGTCCGCCCGTCACAGGGCGGGCGAACAATTATAAAGAGCCGGCGGACTAATTACGATAAGTATGACAAATCATACCGATTGAGAAAACAGGCTGGAAATGACACCCCAGTCGACCGACTCCAGTGATTCAACCGCCAGGTCCGCTTCACCCAGCGATTCCAGCGGATGCGTGGTCGCCACGGCGATGACTTTCGCGCCGGCGCCGAGGCCGGCATCGATCCCCACGTGGGCGTCTTCGAACACCACGCACTGCTCCGGTGCCCGCCCCAGGGCGGCCGCGCTCTTCTCGAACACTTCCGGGTCGGGCTTGCCGTGGGAAACGTCCTCCGACGTGATCACCGCGGAAAAGTACTCGCGAATACCCAGCACATCGAAGACGGTTTCGATGTTCTCGCGATGGGTCGACGAGGCGACCGAGCACGGCGCGCCATTGTCACGCAGGGTGGCCAGCAGTTCGCGGACCCCGGGCAAGGCCTCGATGCCCTCTTCGCGGATGATCTCGCGGTAGAGCGCTTCCTTGCGAAGCGAAAGCCGCCGGATCTCGTCAGCATCCTCGGTCCATCCCAGGATGCCGGGAATGATGACCTCGTTCTTCATGCCGAAACCGCGTTTGAAATGGTCAGCCGGCAACTCGCGCCCTTCCTCCTGGGCGAGCAGCTCCCAACTTTTCTCATGCTGGGACGACGAGTCAATCACAACGCCATCCCAGTCGAACAGTGCACCTGGAGTCATCCGCGGATTATAGGCAAAAAAAAGCCCGGCAAGCCGGGCGCACTCCTTATTATTATTTTTATGGTTGTCAGCGAATCCCTGGCTCTCTCTGGATCAGCGTATCCGCCTTGTTGTTGACTGGAGGAACAGGCCCAGGGCCAGCACCCCCGTGATCACACCCAGCACCAACCAGCCATTCAGGTCCTGCCATGACACCTGGCGGGTGCTAGCCATCACCGGCGACGCAAAACATGCCAGCAATGCAAAATTCCATGTCCGAATTATAGTTCGGGAACCGGTCAGGCTGACCGCATGCCTGGACCGGCCGGTCCGGGCGAACGAACGGAATACCATTTCCTTCAGCCGAGCGAGTCCCATTGCAAACTCCCTTTCGTTGGTACGGGACCCCCCCAACCGCGGACAATACTGCAATAAAACTTAACTCGATTCAACCTAAACTTTAAACGTTTTACTTCGACTCGCCGCAAAGTGCCGTTTTTGTGATACCGAACCGCATTTTTCGGTAAAATCGGCGCCTGCGTCACACCCTGATGCCGGTATAGCTCAGTTGGTAGAGCAACTGATTTGTAATCAGTAGGTCCCGAGTTCGAATCTTGGTGCCGGCACCATCGTTCCCCCACGAACCCGGCCTGGTGCCGCTAAGTGTTCAGCGCCGCCAGCTTCCTGTCGATTTCCGCCAGTTCCTGTTCGGCGACCCGGGCGATTTCCTGCAGCACCTCAAAGTTTTCGAGCTCGACGGCCTGCTCCGAGGAATCGGCATCCAGGCCGCGACCCAGGTCCTTGCGGATCGCCGCCAGGCGGTTCTCCAGTTCGGCCTTCTGTGCCAGCAGTGCTTCCTTGGTGTCACTCATGGGTCTGATCCGTTCGGTTATCGTGGGCTCAGTTCCAGTATTGCCGCCCTGTGCTCATTGGTTTCCCAGGTGCGGCCATGGACCAGCACCCGCAGGCCATCCGGTGAGAGATCGGCCACGCGCAGTTCAAGCCAGCGCTCAGCCGATGCGCCAGTGGCCTCGACAATATCGGTGATCGCGTGGATGCCCGTCGCCTGCGTCCAGATGAAACCTTCAGGTGGCGGCTTCGGACTTGCGAGCGGACTGTAGGCCTCAAAGTCGCCCACGATCATCGACCCTGCCGCATCAATCGCCAGGGGCCGGTGCTTTTCGATCACGGGATTGTCATCCACATCATAAACCCCGGTGGCGCGCACGTTGCCGAGCAGGCCGTAACGGCCATCCGCGGTCCAGAACCATGACTGCGCCCGGTTGTAGCGTTCGTCACCGACCAGGAGCTCCGAGATGAGGTTGCCGGCGACAACCTCGCAGAGGGCGTCACAGGCAATGGCGCTGGCGAGGATTTCGCCTTCCGGGTTGCGGATCAGCCGCGGCTCCCCGGCGTTGGTCCAACGCATGGCTTCGGAACCGGTGACCTGGATGAAGGGTGGGATGGGCGTAATGACCGGGAATGACTGCGAGCCCACCACGACCTGTGCATCGATGGAAGCCGCTGTTGGAACGGTAAACGCCCCTTCGTCCAGGCGGGGCAACGCCCGATCTCCGGCAATGGGATCAAACATCCAGGGCTCTTCATCCCGCGACGGGTCGGTAAAACGACGGCCCAACAGGACACCACCGTCCCTGGACCCGCCAGACAGCACCGCCATGGAAGAGTCCAACTCGTCCACAGGTGTCCAGCCGACATTGCGCCACCACGCCAGTGGCCCAAAGCTTTCGTTGGTCAGGAGTCCCGCAGGTACCGGCTCATTCACGACGATCCGTTCGGCCAGCTCGCTGACCAGGACTGGGCTATCGCGCCAGATTTCCTCGCCCGAAAGCGTCGTCCACTCGCTTTCACCGGGGGCCATGACGACCACCTCGCCCACGCTTTCGCCGTCGAGCTCGCGCACGCCGACTACTGTGCCGTTGTCAGTGACGCGGCGTACCGTGATTGAATCATCCTGGGGAACCGGAATGTCCGTCCAGTTGGCTTCGTAAAGGTCGGCGAGGCCGGGTTTCACATACGGGCACGCCGGGCTGGCCAGCCGGCTCAGCCGTTTCAGGTCCTGGCTGCCGGTGCCGAACCCGGGCAGTTCGGATTCGTAGTTCATGCCGCCGTCGTTGCAGGCCAGGTTCATGTCCATCTGGCCCCAGTCGAAGCGTTCGACATCGGTCTTGTCGAAGGCAGCGCCGAAGCGGGCGCCGCGTGTGCCGGTCAGTTCCGGCACGACGATCACGCCGTCCTCGTAGGTGCCCAGGCCGGACATCCAGGCCTGGTTGCCCTGGTCGTCGTAGGTGAACCAGAAGACCAGCGCCTCGTTGCGGGTCAGCCACTGCACGGTGAAGCCTTCACCGCTGTGGGTGGTGTCGTACCAGTCGCCGCTCTGGCCGGCATAGGCCATGACCGGTTCGCCGGGGATGCCGTTGATGGACTCGCAGCCCGCGGCCATGGTGCGGCTCAGGCGTTTCAGGTCGACTTCGGCGCTTTCGCCGAAGGCCGTCCAGTTGACGGTACCGGCCTGGCAGTCGCCAAAGCGGAACGTGGCGCTGCCGACAACTTCGCGAACCACGTCATTCTTGTCGAAATCCTCGCCGAAGGTCGCGCCCCGGGTCACCACCAGTTCGGGCACGCTGATGTACTGGCCATCATCATCTGTCATGACCTGGCCGACACCGGTCAGCCAGCGCTGGCCGCCGTCGTCATCGTAGGTGTACCAGTAAGCCGTGGCCCGGTCGTCGTTGAGAATTTCCAGTACCCAGCCTTCGCCGCTGCGGTCCGGGTCGTACCAGGCGGCCGTGTGGCCGGGCTCGACAATGGAGGTCTGCGCCAGCGCGGAGCCGGCGATAAGGGCGGCAAAGGGGGTGGCCAGTGCCGCCACCATGATCCTGTTGGTGGTGCGCATGATGATTCCTTTCAACTCGTATGGCTTGAGGGTCCCCTCCCCTGTACCCCCAGTTTAGCGAAGCCAGAAAAAAAAAAAGCAGTTTCAATCACATGACAGTGTCATTTACCCGGCGCCACGCCCAGGTTTTGAAGATATTCAATGCTTTGCGGCACCTGCTGCACCACCCGCGAAGATTCGTCCTCGATGAAGAACCAGCGGATGCCCTGGCGCTTCGCCTCGGCGACCACCCCGGCGATGCCGACATCGCCCTGGCCGAGCACGACATTGGTTTCGACGTCGGAGTGGCCGGTGGTGGTGTCGGGTGTGCCGGGCAGGCGGTCCTTCAGGTGCAGTGACTTGAAACGACCCGGGTAGCGCCGCAGGTAATCGACCGGGTCGCCGCCGCCCTGTTTGATCCAGTACACGTCCATCTGGAACTCGGCGCCGGTGACGTTCCGCAGCATGTAGTCGAGCAAGGTGCCGTCGCCGTACGGCAATAACTCGTAGCCGTGCGGATGGTACTGCAGGGTGATGTCGTTGGCGGCGAACAGCGGGCCAGCCTCGTTCATCACTTTCACGGCTTTTTCGGCATCCTCGAAGGTAAAGCCTTTCGCGCCGTCGTGGGGAATCCAGTAGAAGGTGGCGAAATCGGCGCCGTAGAAGCGCGCCTTGTAAACGGCCGCGATCGGGTTGTCGCGCAGTTCCTCGAACGAAGTATCCACGCTGGCGACCTGGATGCCATGCGCCTTCAGCGCGGCGTGGAATTCATCGACGTTCAGGTCGTACAGCGCGCCACCACCCTCGGCCCATTCCAGGCCCCATTCTTCCATCAGTGCAAACGCCGCCGGTACGTCTTCGGCCATCTGGTTGCGCAGGCTGTAGAGCTGCAGGCCCAGTTCCTGGGCGCCGGTCATGGGTGTGACCAGCATAGCGGCCAGGCCCGTCAGCAGGGCGGTTCGGGTCATACGCTTCATGGCGTGTTCCTCGTTGTCGTTATTCGGTTGTGTCGGGGCTATCGTCGGCCGGCAGCGCGAAGGCCACGTACTTGCCGGACTGCTTGCCACCAAACTTGCCGCCACCGGCGCTGATGACGATGAACTGTCTCCCGTCCACATCAAAGACGGCGGGCGTGGCGACACCGGCGGCCGGGAGCTCATATTCCCACAACTGCTCGCCCGTGGCCTTGTCGAACGCGCGGAGCTTGTGATCGAAAAGCGTCGCCGCGATGAACACCAGCCCGCCGGCCGTGGCGACCGGGCCGCCATAGTTCTGCGAGCCGGTGTTCGTCATGCCCTGTTTAACCAGCTCCGGGTACTCGCCCAGCGGCACCTGCCAGGCGAATTCACCGGTATCCAGGTTGATGGCGCTGAGCGTGCCCCAGGGTGGCTTCACCGCCGGGTAGCCTTCGTGGTCGGTGAACAGCGGGTAGCCGGCGATGCGGTAGCGCAGGAACAGCGGCGAATCGGCGCCCAGCGCCGTTTCGATCGGCACATCCCGGCCTTCCAGCAGGTACGCCGCCATCGCGTCGCGGCCCTTCCAGTCGAACCATGGGCTGAACGCCGGCATGCGGCCGCGGCCGGTCATCAGCACGTCGGTAAACCCTTCCCAGTCCAGCCGCTGGTCCAGGTCGACCAGGGACGGAAACTCGCCGGTCCCCTGGCGGTCATCGCCATGGCAGGACGCGCATAACAACTGGTAGGCCTGGGACGCCCGTGCGCCGGCCGGCAGTGGCTGGCGCTCTTCCATTTTCAGCAGCCAGGGCATTTCGTTGGCGTTGACGTAGAGGATTGAGGTTTCCGGGTCGAACGCCGGACCACCCCACTCTGCGCCGCCATCGAAACCCGGAAAAACGGCCTGGGCCCTGGTCGACGGCGGAATGAACTGGCCACCTATGGTGATCGCCTCCAACTGCCCGCGCACATTGGCCGTCGCCTCCGGGCTCCGGTCGGTGATCGTGCCCTCGTCGAACACCTGTCGAGCGAACGGCGCGGGTACTTTCGGCAGCCACTGGGTTTCCGCCAGCTTCTCCCCGGGCAGGGCTGATGGTGAAACCGGCACCGCTTCCAGCGGAAACAGCGATTCGCCGCTGTCACGGTCAAGGACGAAGACGTGGCCGGACTTGGTCACCTGGACCACCGTGTCCACTGGCTCGCCGTCGCGCTTGACGGTGGCCAGTACCGGCGGCGCCGGCAGGTCGCGGTCCCAGGCATCGTGGCGCACCACCTGGAAGTGCCATTTCCGCTTGCCGGTGCGCGCATCCAGCGCCACGATGCTGTTTGCGAACAGGTTGTCACCATGGCGGTTGGCGCCGTAGAAATCATCGCTGGCCGAACCGGTGCCGAAAAACACCATGCCGCGCTCGCGGTCCAGGCTCATGCCGCTCCACGCGTTAGCGCCGCCGGAGTAAGTCCAGGCATCTTCCGGCCAGGTGTCATGGCCGTACTCGCCGGGGTGCGGGATGGTATGGAAAGACCAGCGCAGTTCGCCGGTATGGACATCGTATGCTCGGACATCGCCGGGCGCCGCCGGCAGCGATTCCGACAGGCTGGAACCCATGATCACCAGGTCTTCGAACACGACGCCGGGGCTGGTTGCCGAGATGCCCACGCTGTCCACCGGCCGGCCGAGCCCCTCACGCAGGTCAACGCGGCCACCGTCGCCGAAGGTCTCTACAGGCGCCCCCGTGGCCGCATCCAGGGCGTAGAGATAATGCCCCCCGGTATAGAGAATGCGCTCGCCGCGCCAGTGCATCAGCCCGCGGATGAACACCCCGCCCAGGCTGGTCTCGCCCGGCGCCAGTGGCGGTTCGCGCTCCCAGACCAGTTCGCCGGTAGCGGCATCCAGCGCGAACACGCGCAGTGCCCGGCTGACACCGTAAAGCCGGTCACCAAGGATGATAGGCGTGTGCTGCAACCGACGGGTGGCGTGGTAGTCACGCGCCTCGGTATCCATATCACCCGAGTCGTAGACCCAGGCGACCTCAAGCAGGTGAACATTGTCGCGGTTAACCTGGTCGAGCGAAGAATACTGTTGCTGGGTGGGGCCGCCACCGTACTCGCGCCAGGTGGCGAACTCACTCGCGTGGCCATTGCAACACCAGGTCAATGTCAACGCCATGGCGAGCGTAACCATGGCCGGGGGCAGTATGCCCCGGTACTTTTTCGGGTGCATCGTGATCGATCCCGGTTTTTTCGCTCAGAGTAATCAACCCCTGCGCTGGACGCCAGTTGCCAGGCCAGCGAACCCGCGAATCAGAGCCCGAGCGACGCCAGGAAAGTCCAGAGGGCCTGACGGAAACGATCCCTCTCAGCCTCGCTGAATTTTCCGTGGCCACCACCCTTGACGACCAGGAATTCATGCCCGACACCGGCTTCGCGCAGCCGTGCGACCAACGCTTCAGACTGCCCAAAAGGAACGATACGGTCGGCGTTACCGTGGGTGACAAATACAGGCGGGCTGTCCTTTGTTACCCAGTTGATGGGTGAAACCGAGCGGGCGAAATCCACGTCACCCGCGTGCGGGCCCAGCCACCATTTCGGCGAGCGCTGGTCCATGACGGGTTCCAGGTCGGTGACGCCGTACTTGTCGATGATCGCGGCCACGCGGACCTCGCCGTCATAGCCGCAGTCACCATCGAATCGGCGGTCGTCGCCCATCAGCCCGGCCATCAGCGCCAGGTGGCCGCCGGCTGATCCGCCCATGACCACCACCTTGTCTCGATCGATATTCAGCTGGTCGGCATGATTAAGCAGGTGAATGAGCGCGCAGCGGACGTCCTGTACCGCGGCCGGCGCAGGGGCCTGCGGGCTCAGGCGGTATTCGACGTTGGCGACCGCCCAGCCATTGGCGAACCACGAGCCGAAACCGCGCTGGGATTCCTTGACGCCGTGGTTCCAGCCGCCGCCGTGGATGTTGATCATCAAGGGGGTCGGCGCTACGGGTTCTGCGGGACGATAAATGTCCACCCGGCCCTCCCAGCTGTCTACCTGGTGATAGACCACGTCGATCGCGGCAACGTACCCTTCGGGCAGGTCGACCGGCGGATAATCACCCGGTTCCACGGCCTTGACCTGCAAGGCCACCAGCCACGATGACACTGCTGCGACCATTAACCATCGCCCAACGCCCGCCACCTGGCCAGAATGAATCAGCCACCTGTTTTCCATAACACCCACCTTTGTTGAAACTGGTATGACCGGCCGCCCAGGATTTGAGATTGTCAGCCCACTCACCCCAACCCAATGGTCGCCGTCAAACCGGATTTGGAGAAATGGTCATCTTTGTATTACGAACCATACACCTGACCAATTAATCCACCTATATCACTGTGTTTAATAGTTTTACATAAATACTAGTCGAACAAAATCAAAATCTAGTTGACCACTTGAATGGACCGTTATTCAACCATTTGGTAATACCAATTATTCGTTATTGATTACCCAAAATGGTTGACAATATTGTTTGACATGGCCTATAAAACCCTTGAAGGCTCACTCAACAAAGGCTCATATCAACCCACAGAACACGGCTCAACGTCGACGGGGTACCCATGAATAACGATTCCAAGCTCACCAGTTCAATTGCCACGTTGCGCCAATGCGTGCGCAGGCGCCCATTTCTCCTTACTTTGGCCATCACTGCATCGCTGAATAGCGCCCAGGCGATTGCCCAGGACGAACAGGAAAACGTCCTCGAAGAGGTCAAGGTCATGGGCATCCGCTCCTCGCTCCAGGCCGCGGTCGAAACCAAGCGAAACGCCGATAACCTGGTCGAGGCCATTTTCGCCGAAGACATCGGCAAGCTGCCCGACCAGAACCTTGCAGAGGTGCTGGAGAACATCACCGGCGTGCAGATCACCCGCGAGGCGGGCGTCGGTACCGGCGTACAGATCCGCGGCACCAACGCCAACCGCACCGAGATCAACGGTGTCTCCACCGTGGGCTCCGGCGCCGGACGGACCGGTATCGATTTCGAAGACATTTCCGCGACGATGATTTCGGCGCTGGAAGTTATCAAGGCGCCCGAGGCCAGCACCATCGAAGGCTCCGTGGGCGGCACGATCAACCTGAAGACCCGGCGCCCGCTGGACCTGCCGGAAACGCTGCTCGGCGTTCGCGCCCAGGGCGAGATCAGCAGCCTGTCGAGCGATGGGGGTATCACACCCAGGGTCTCCGGCACCTGGGGCGACAACTGGTCGACCGGTGCCGGCGAGTTTGGCGTCGTACTCAGCGCCAGTTATGCGGAGCAGGACGTGAGCGCCTTCCGTCCCCGAGCCGACCGAGACAACCTGGTCACGGCCGACAGCGGCGCGCCCGCTGCGCAGTCGTTCGACTTCCTCCCGATCCAGTTCTTCGTCCAGGACTATGACAACTTCGAGTACGAAACCACGAACGTCATCGGCTCGCTTGAATGGGCGCCAAACGACAGCTTCAAGTTCTACTTCGATACCATTTTCGCCGACCAGGAGCGACTGCAGGAAAGCTCCAGGATCCAGGCTTCCGGCGTCAGCGACCTGCGCAACTATTCGATCCCGACCGCATTTGAAACCGTCGATTTCGGCACGTTGGATGGCGCCAACGGCGCACAGCACCTGGGCACCATCCAGGCCGCGCTGCAAGGCGTGATTCCCGTCGAGGACGGTGACGCCGACCCTAACCTGCGCATGTCCACCGACACCAGCTCGCGGGTCACCGACAGCCAGATCTTCCGGCTGGGTACCGACTGGGCGCTGGGCAACTGGTCGGGACGGGTCGAAATCTCGTCCGCCGAGAACGACACCACCACCCCGGGCTTCAATACCACGCTCAACTTCATCAACCCGAACGTGGCCATCAACGACTCCAACGAGAACGGTACACCGTTCGTGTACGACCTGGATGGCGCACTGACCTTCGGCATCGCCCAGGGCGTGTACGGCTCACCGACGGTCGAGCAACTGCTTGACCCCGCGAACTACGTGTTGCGCGATGTCAACCAGGGGCGGGACACGGTCAACAACAAGGAGGACGCCTTCCGCACGGACTTCAGCTACGAGCTGGACTGGGCCGGAGTCACGTCCTTCGATTTCGGCTACCGCTACAACGAGAGCTCCAGCGTCAACAACGACCTGCGCTCCAACGTCGGCCTGAGGAGCCTGGCCGACAGCCCGCGTGGCAACCTGTTCGAAGCCCTGCTGACACTGGGCCCGGACAACTTCAACGCCGCCGACGACCGTGAACTCTACGTGGGCGACTTCCTCTATGTTGACCCGGAGATGGTCATCAGCGACCCGGACGCCGTCATTGACATCCTGAATGCAGCCATCGACGCGAACAACGCCATCACCGGCTCCGACCGGGCCCACATCGACCAGCCCACTTCGACGGTCGCGTCTTTCTTCGACATCACGGAAACCACCAACGCGTTTTACGCGCAGATCAATTTCCAGGCCGGCATCTTCCGCGGCAACGTCGGCGCGCGCTACCTGGAGACCGACGTCACCTCGCTCGGCAACAGCGTTACCGACGGCGTGGTGACTCCGACCACGAACAAAGGCAGCTACGACTTTTTCCTGCCACGGATCAACATCGTCGCCGACCTGGGCGAGGCCTGGGTCGTACGCGGCTCCTGGGGCAAGGACATCCGCCGGCCGAATTTCGACGACCTGTCGACCTCGTACACTTTCAGCACCAGTCCGAACCCGGCAGTGCCCATTGGCAATCCCGGCCTGGAACCCGAGGAAGTCACCTCGTTCGACCTCTCTGTCGAATGGTATTTCGCCCCGAACTCGGTGCTCAGCGCGGGCTACTTCCAGAAGGAACGCACCGGCCTGTTCGTCCTGACCACCGAGTCACCGTTCGAGGACCCGGTCACCGGCTACCGCGACATCACCGACCCGTGTGAAGCCGGCGGCATCTTCAACCCCATCGCCGACATCAACGTATTCGGCCCCGAGCCGGGCGTCGGCGTCTGCGTGCCAACCCAGTCGACCATCAACGGCGAAGGCGAAACCACGCAGAAAGGTATCGAGCTGGCCTTCCAGTACGACCTGGCCGGTTTCGAAGACACCCTGGGCTGGGCGTCGGGCTTCGGTATCTACGCCAACTACACCTGGCAGGAGTTCTCCGGCGGCGAAACCTACCTGAACCCCACCAGCCGCGCCGAACAGGTGTTTGACGCCATGGGCAACCAGGACGTCACCCTGCGCGCCCAGCTGCTGGACCTGTCAGAGAATTCCTACAACCTGACCCTCTACTACGAAAAGTACGGCTGGTCGATCCGCTCACGCTACACCTGGCGCGAAGCCTATCGCTCGGAAGACTTCGGCAGCACCAGCAGCTACCCCTGGGGCTTCCCGGTGGTGGTCGAAGACCGCGGCCAGCTGAACCTCAGCGTCAACTACCAGCTGACCGACCAGCTCAGCGTCGGCGCCGAAGCCGTCAACCTCACCGAGTCCGACATCGAACAGTCCTGCGTCAGCGAAGGCGCCCTGCTCTGCTTCCAGGGCTTCGCCGACCGCCGCGTCACTCTCGGCGCCAGCTGGGTGTTCTGAACCCGCTTATGGAACCGACTCCAACGGCCGCCCCCACCGGGGCAGCCGGTTCCACCCAGAAGCCCCGGCCAGCGCCGGGGCTTTTTCATGGGTGGGAACGACGAATTTCAGTCGGTAAGCTAATATTTCGGGAGATCGGATTAGTTACACACTTCTGCTTCCGGCCAAAATCGGTCATGCGTGTTGGTGCAGGTTGGTTCCCCGGTCTTAGAAATTTGGCGAGAAAATCAGATCGATGAAACTATTGAGTTGCCCACCGCTAGAAGTTGAAAGCATTGAAGATTTCCAGGCGGTTCTAAGGGGAGGTGAAAGTCTGAGTTTTATACTCCCGAACTCGCAGAAAACCAAATTCATGAAGCAGGTTCGCAGACTTAACAAATGTATAAAACACTCAAGGAAAGACTTGAGGGGTTTCAGTAAATTGCCAACGCATATTTATATGCTATTTGTTCCAGTTCTCGGAGCGTTTTTGTCTCGGAACCAACCTGAATTGGACCATGCACTTATGGTTTACTCGACATCTTGGAACCTGATTGAAAAAATTGGGGGCGAGGACATCGACTCAGATCATTTCAAGGTAATTTTCCTGCCGAAATTCAAGCGCGGTGATTCCGAGATTTAACTAGTTTTCTTCGAGTGTAGAAAACGTCCGCTTTTGGCCGTAAAACGACCCTTTCAGATCGGTCGGAAAATTCCCAAATGCTTACATTCTGGATGTTAGTCCTTTAGCTGAATTGGGCCGAACAGTTTTTTCAGAAAAGCGAAGTGGAGTCCCGTAGCTGATCCGCCGTGTTCGTTAGCCCTTCTTTTTCCATATCGAGCAGAAGCTGCGCGGACGTTTTGGCTGGATTATTGAGGCGGGTGCGCATTTCCCGGACTGCGGCGATGGCTCGAGATGGGCTCAGGTCAATGGAATCGGCGATAAAGTCATCGGCGTTCTTCACCTCGATCCCGTATGGTTCCAACAAGTTCGAGGGAAAGTCCTTGGTGTTGTCGGTCACGATAACGTCCGCCCTGCACTTTACGGCAGCAGCAATCACATGGCCGTCATTTGAGTCCGGCAATCCAGGCAGAGACGCTTCGATACTTTCGTAGTCTTCAACATTCGCATCTCTGAACGCCTTTCTCATGCACTCGCAAGCTCGTCGAGCCTTTTCATCATATTCACCATTACCGCGATTCTGAAATATTCTGGCAATGGCTCGTTCTGTTTCTCCCATGATTTTCTCTGACCAGCGAACTCTGAATAACTCCCGCTCTGCCAGTGTAAGCAACAGGTTTCGCTTCAATGCTGAAGCGAGCACACATGCATCAACCAAAGCCGTAAATCGATTGGCGAACACTAATCAGATAAGCTCCGAATCGATTTGAGCGAGCTCTTCAAGCGCCTTGGCTCTTTCACGGTCACGAGAACTTTTGTATTCAAAAAGCTTGTTGGCCAGGATGCGTCGATGGCGACCTACAAGATCGAATGGAATTTCGCCTTTCTCAAGCAACCCAATGAGGTATGGGCGAGATACATTCAGAATATCTGCCGCTTGTTGGGTCGTGAGTTTTTGATGAACTGGCACGAGAGTGACTGCGTCACCTTTCCCAACATGCCTGAGCAGCTCCATCAGAAGTTCTGACAGGGCTGGCGTAATGAAAATCTCGGTGGGCGTTCCTGAAGGATCAACGACCTTGAGAACGCTTTCTTCCTGGGATTGCGCGTGCGCAGCCAGGATTTTACGCAAACTGTTCGCCGCGTCGCGCTCCTTATCGGAGGGGAGTCGCTCTCCAATCTTCTCTGAGTAGCTTGCTGAAATCGTCATCGTGGGCGCCTCCGGTGTCGAAGTCATTGTAAGATTCATTCGAATTAAACGCAATAATCGAAATATTCGAAAGTCAGCCCACACCCCAGTGATGATTGCGAACAGAAAAAAATGCCGGCGGCCGTGAGGATCGGCCACCGGCAATGTTTACCGCGTGTGCGAGGAGGACGCGCGGCTTAAGAGAAGAACATGCCGCCGTTGATGTCGATGCAGGCGCCGGTGATGAATTCGCCCTGGCCGGAGACCAGGAACCAGGTGGTTTCGGCGATTTCGGCGGCGTTGCCTTCACGGCGCAGCGGGGTGGCGGCGGCCACGTTCCTGCGCACTTCGTCTTTCGTGAACGTGTCGTGGAAGGTGGTGCTGATCATGCCCGGGCACAGCGCGTTGACGCGGATGCCCTGGGGGCCGAGTTCCTTGGCCATACCGCGAGTGAAAGTCATCACCGCACCCTTGGAGGTGGCGTAGGCGGAGGCGCCGGGGCCGCCGCCGTCGCGGCCGGCCTGGGATGAGAAGTTCACGATGGCGGCGCCCTTCGGCATGAATGGCACGGCGGCGCGCATGACCAGGAAGGTGCTGGTCATGTTCAGTTTCATGACCTTCTCGAAGAACGCCTCGTCCATCTCCTGCAGCGTGCGGCGCTCGACCAGGCCGCCGACCACGTTCACCAGCGCGTGGATCTCGTCGCCGTAGGCCTCGCGCGTAGCGGCGACGAGTGCATCCACGTCGGCGGACGAGGTCATGTCGCCCCTGACCGCGATGGCTTGGCCGCCGGTCGCCTGAATGGCCTTGAGCGTGTCTTCGGCCTGTTGGGCGTCGCTGTTGTAGTTGACGACCACTTTCGCGCCCTCGGCGGCCAGTTTCTCAGCGATGGCGCGACCGATGTCCCGCGAGCCGCCGGTGACGATCGCTACTTTGTCTTTCATGCTGTCAGTCATAGTGTTGTCCGTAGTTCAGTTGTTCTTGGGGTCGTGCGCCCTGACGGGCTCGATGCGCCCGCCCAGCAGCCACACGGCCAGCACGGCCAGGGGTACCAGCAGGGCGCCCATCACGAAAAAGGGCACGTAGGATTCCTGGGTGATCAGTGGCACCAGCCAGATGGTGATGATCACGCCCAGCACGGCGGCGGTGCCGCCGACGCCGGCCAGCGAGCCGACGGATTTACCGGAGAAGAAGTCGCTGGGCAGGGTCTGGATGTTGCCGATGGCGATCTGGAATCCGAACAGGATCAGCGCGATCAGCAATACGGCCAGCAAAGGCGTGGCGGCCGTGGCGGTCGCCAGCAGCGACGGCAGCATGATCACGCCACCCAGCGTGATCGTGAACTTGCGTGCCTTGTCGACACTCCAGCCGCGTCCCATCAGGTGGCCCGCCAGCCAACCGCCGAACACGCTGCCGGCCGCGGCGCCGACGTAGGGCACCCAGGCGAACAGTCCGATCTGTTTCACGTCGAATCCGAACTGGTCGGCCAGGTAGATGGGCAACCAGGACACGAAAAGCCACCACACCGGGTCGAGGAAGAACCGCGACACGATGACGGCCCACGACTGGCGATAACGCATCATCTCCAGCCAACTGGGCGCGTGCAGGTCGCTTGAATCCGCTTCGCCGGCAGCGCGACCGCCCAGGATCAGGGCGCGCTCCTCTTCGGTGATCCAGGGGTGATGTTCCGGGTCGGCCCGGTAGACCACCAGCCAGGGCACGATCCAGACGATGCCCAGCGAAGCCACGACGACGAACGTCGCCTGCCAGCCCAGCATCAGGTACAGCCAGGCCACCAGCGGCACCGAGATCACGGCGCCCAGCGAGGCACCGGAATTGAAGATCCCCTGCGCCAGTGCGCGCTGGCGAACCGGGAACCACTCTGCGTTGGCCTTGGTGGCGCCCGGCCAGTTGCCGGCCTCGCCCACCGCCAGGCCGAACCGCACCAGGCCGAACGCGCCGGCCGTACGCACGATGGCATGGGCAGCGGTGAACGCCGACCAGACCACGATCGACAGCAGGAAGCCGAAGCGAGTGCCGATCATGTCGAACACCTTGCCGAACAGCGACTGGCCGACCGCGTAACCGACCATGAAAAACGTCAGGATGAGCGCATAGTCGCTCTTGTCCATACCCAGGTCTTCGGACATTCCGGGCCACATGACGGCGAGTGCATTCCTGTCGATGTAGTTGATCACCGTGGCGGTCGCCACCAGCGAGACCACGAACCACCTTAAGCCTTTTATTTTCATTGTCCTGTTGTCCTCACTCTTCGATCAGGGCGTAGTAACCGGTCCAACTGACGGTCCGCCCGGGAAGCATGACGCTGTGCTCGGCGTCGTGGTGCGCTTCATGCGCCAGCGCCAGCAGGGTGACGCCGCCGTTCGCGGCCTGGACCCGGATCACGTCGCCGTCGTCGCCGCTGTAACGTTCGATTGATTCGATGCCACTGGCGCTGCCGACGGTAAACTCGCGCGCGCTGTCGTAGGCGCCATGCGGCTCCAGCACCGCGAACCAGCTGGCGTCTTCAAGGTCGTCGGTGCGCAGCACCAGGCCCGGCTCGCTACGCAGGTTGAACTCGGGGTCGTTGGCGCCGGTGCGCGTGTACGTCACCGTGGATCCGGCGGGTGGAAGGATCGACCAGGTGTAGAACCGGCGGCCGTTCAGCCAGGTCAGGCGGAACGGCTCGTCGGCCGGTACACGGCTCTGACCGGTCTTCCAGAGGTGCTGGTAGCCATTGGCGTCACCCAGCGCGGACTGGGTGTCGGTTTGCGCCTCGACCGGGTGGCTGGTGATCGTCAGCTGCCCCTGGTAGTAGAACGGCAGGTCGTAGGTATGCGTTTCATCGCTACGCACGCGCAGCCGGTCGAATACCAGCGGACGCGGAAAGTGCCGGCTTTCGAGCATGGCCACGGTACGCTCCAGTGACACGCCGTCCCAGGCGCCGTCCACGCGCGCCGCAGCCACGCCACCGCCCGGCGCGGCTTCGAAAAACACCGCCTGCGTGCTGGTTTCCTCGCCCACTTTCCATTCACCGCCGAACTGACTCCGGCCGTCGACGACCAGGGTGTGGTGGGCCACGGTCTGCTTGGCCCAGCTGTCGTTCTCCGGCAGGTAGGCGCCGCCATGCTTTTCAACCACGTTCAGGAACCGCGCCGCGCCATAATCGGGGACCACCTCGCGACCATCGTCGTAGAACAACCAGCCCAGGCGATCGAAATGGCCGTGGTTCATGCCTTGTGCGGTGGCCTTGAAGACCAGCACCGGATCGTCATCGGCAGCGCCGCCGCGTAACACGCTCAGCTGGCCGCGTTCACCTTCCGGCCCGTCACTGAAGTTCGCGGTGCGAAATTCGAATGCTTCTTCACTGCCGGTGGCGACGGCCTCGGCCAGCCGGAAGCCGGCACCGTTCAGCGCCGCCCGACCCTGGTAGCGGGCAATGTGAAAGAGTCCGCGGTCCGCCGTGGCGGCGTATGCCGCGGCCACGCCAAAGATCAGCTCCGGGGTGTCGAGGCCTTTGTCCTTGATGGCGTCGTTGACCGGAATGAATTTCCACGCGTATGTCAGCTGGATGGCCGTGTCGATGGCTTTCAGCACCACGCCGTCGCGGTAGTCGAGGATGCCGCGTTCCGGGTCGTTGCGGTCGATGGCCTGCGCGAACAGCACGAACGGCATCAGCGCGTAGCGCTGGTAGTACGGGCCTTCCGAGTAGTAGCCGTCGGGCGAGAACAGTTCATCCAGCTGGCGCAGGAAACCACCGGTGCCGCTGCCGTCGAGGCCGTAAAGCGCCTGTCGGACCATCGCGTCATCGCCCAGCACGTAGCCGGTCATGCCCACCGCGGCCACGGCCCAGGTGCCGTGATTGTGAATCTTGTCGAACAGCTTTGGCTGCTCGGTGGACAGGAACGATGCCAGCGGCCGGAACAGGTCACGCTCCAGCCGTGCGCGGCGGTTGGTGTCGAGCGCCGTGTAGATGGCATCGTAGCCCTGGATGGCGTACACCAGCCATACTGTCTCGTTCAGGCTCTGCCAGAACAGGCGCCCCGGGGTGCTGGAACGGATTACGGGGTGCCGGCCCAGGTTCGGGTAGAGGTCGGCGTAGCGATCGAGCAGGTCGGCGGCAAAGTCGACATAGCTTTCGTCACCGGTGAGCAGGAAAAGCTGGCCCGCGCGATAGATGGCCACTGCATTGGCCTTGTGGCGTTCATGGGTGTAGCCGCCACCGCCATCGACAGGTTGAGGTACGTCCGGGGGTGACGCCAGCAGTGGGTCGACGGCCGCGCGCGCCTCGTCGATGGCCGCCTGGTACAACGGCGGCATCGGCTCGGCCGCACGCATGGCGTGGGCCTCGTCGGCCGAAGTCAGCAGGCGGGGATGATCATTCGCGCCAAACGCCGACGACACGGCCAGCATCATGACGATCAACGCGAACAGGTAATATCTCATCAAGAAGTCTCCAGTGGTCCGATGACCGGCTCGCCGGTGTCATCGAGGGTATTGTCGAACACCCGTGTGACCGGCTCGCCGACGGTTTCGACGACGCGGACCGGTGCGCTGGCTGTAAAGCCGTTGTCGTGAATGGTGACTCGCTGCACACCGTGTAGCGTGATCGAAGCGTGGTCGCGGTTACGGGCGCCATGACCGACGTTCTCGAATGTCGATGCCGCCACCATGACGCGCGGGCCGAAGGTGCTCTCGTCGCGCCCGCCGCGGTAAACCGTCATGACCGGGCCGCCGATATCGGTGAATCGCGACCCGGTGATGTCGATGACCTCGGCGTTGTACAGGCCCAGGTCATCACGTTCGACGTCCAGGGCGAGCACGGCGCCACTGATCGTTTCGAACACCGAGTTTTCGATGACAATCGCATCGGCGAACGTGCCTTTCGCCACGGCCAGAACGTCAAACCCGTGATTGACATCCAGGTTGGCAATCCGTACATCGCGAAGCGCCAGCGAGTAGTTGTCGGTCATGGCGCTGCGTTGGGTGCGAATGACGGCGTTGCCTGCGCGATCAGGCGCGGCGGCGCCGTCAATGTCTAGCGATTGCAGTTCCAGCCGTCCGCCGGGCACCAGCTCAAACAGCGCGGTGCGCTCGAAACGCACGCGCGGCCGCTCCTGCCCAGCTGCGCCCCGGAAGGTCAGCGGCCGATCGATACGCAGCAGTTTCTGCACCCGGTAAGCGCCCGGCGCCAGTTCGATGATATCGCCCGGGGCGGCCGCGACCACCGCGTCGAACAGCTCGCCCTCGGCCGCAGTCACACGGCGAACCGGGCGCGTACCTGCATCGCCCAGGTCCGGCTTGGCGTACCAGCCCACGCCGGTGGCGTCACGCGGGGTCACCACCAGGTCGGGCGACGCCCCCTTGCCCCGCCAGCGGGGGTCGCTCGGGTAGAGCAGGCCGTTTTCGGCCCGTGCCATGACCAGTGATTCGGCCTCGAACCCGCCGCCGAACTGGGCCGCGACCGCGGGAGTGGCCACGTTGCCCTCGAAACCGATACCACCGATATCGTCGTGGATGCCGAACACGGCCCGGTCGTCGGCGTCCCGGACCAGGTTGTCGCGAAAAACCGTGTCTGTGGGCACCGCGGAACGTTCAGCGTCCGACCCCGCAGCCAATTCGACATGATCGACGTCTACCAGCGTGTTGTTTTCGACGACTACATCGGCCACAGGCATGTAGCGGTTCACCGGCGAGTCGGGTACGCCATTCATGATGGTCAACCCGGCGCCAAAGCGATAGCCGGTCAGGCCTTCCAGGTAATTGCCACGCACCACCTGCCGCTGGTTGATGACGCGAATGCCACCCGTATTGGGCACACCGTTGCCCAGGAAGACATTGTCCTCGACCCGGTTGCCGTTGCCATGCCGCAACGTCAGCGTGCCCCGTGATTCATGGAACACGTTGTTGCGGAACAGGTTGCCCCCGGATTTGCTGGAAATGATTTCCACTTCGCCATCGCAGCGCTCAAACCAGTTGTTCTCGACGACGGTCAGCGAGTCGAACATCGAGTAGTGGCTGGTACCGATGCGCAGGGTTTCACCACCGTTGGAGCCCAGGATAGGCCGCGGTCCGAAATAGTTGTGGTCGATACGATGGCCGTTCTCGCGGCTGTCCTCGGTATTCAGGCGCACCGCCAGCGTGACACCCGCGTTGTTCTTGCCGACCAGGTGATTATGGTCGAAACGGTTATTGCGACCATACAGCACGACCCAGTGGTCTGACTCAGCCCGTTCTGGCGGGTTGAATCGATCGATGACCACGCCGGTAACGCGCGAGTGGTGGGCGAGGTGTTCCGAATTACGCCGGAAAGCAATCACTTCGCCCGACGGCGTATGACCGTCACGGAACACCAGGCCGCTGACCACCAGGTGCCGGCCCGCGAGGCGCAAGCGAGACTGTCCGGTCAGCACCGCGCCGCCCGGTGTCTCGGCACGAAGGGTGATGGGCCGACCCGGCTCACCTTCGCCCTGGAACACCGACTCGAAGTCGTGCCATTCGCCGTCGGCCAGGACGATCGTGTCACCGGGACTCGCCGCATCGACCGCTGCCCTGAACGCCTCGGCGTCGCTCACTCGCATTTCGCCGGCGACGACCGGCGTCGCGTAACCGCACGTCATCGCCAGCGCGACAATCGCGATTCGGGCAGGCGTGTTCCATTTCAGCATGCTGTGTTTCGTCCGGGTCGCCGGCCCCACTCCTGGGGGCCGGCTTTCGATGGTACCGCGATGATCAGAACCGGGCCCGCAGGCTCAGGAAGTACATCGGGCTGTAATCGTTGAGTTCCGACAGGCTGCTGATGGTCGGAATACGCTGCACCTTGGGTTCGTCCAGCAGGTTGATGCCTTCCAGCTTCATGGAAAGGTGGCTGTTGATCCGCCAGGTCAGGCGCGCTTCGACCGTGCTATTGTCGTCGACGTAGCGGATGATGCCCGGCGAGGAGATGAACTGCTGGAAGTACTCGCTGCGGCTCTTGTAGATGAATTGCATGTCGACCGGACCAATGCCCCAGTACACCTGGCCGGAAAACACGTTCTTCGAGAAACCAAACAGGTTGGCCGGCGGCAGGATACCGACGCGTCGGGAGACGACGTTGCCGTCTTCGTCGACCACCTCCGCGTCACCCCAGTTGCCGTCCTCGAATTCGAAATCGGAATCCGCCCAGTTGTAGCTCAATTTGCCGCCCAGGCCGCTGAAGATGCCGGGCAGGTAGGTGAACGCATGCGACGCCGTGACTTCAAAGCCATACAAGGTATTGGTGGTCTCGTCCGTGGCGAAGGTGGTGACGTCCGCGATCACCGGCTGGCCGTCCACCAGGAAGGTTTCCTCGCGCTGGATGTTCCTGAATCCACCCTGGAACGACTTGTAGTAGGTGCCGAACGCCAGGAGTGTGTCCTCGTTCGGGTACCACTCGATCGCCGCGTCGAAGTTCCACGACATCAGCGGCTCCAGGTCGGGGTTGCCGGTGGCCGTCGCCGACGCGACCAGGTCGTCCAGTGACGTGGCGTCGTCGTCATCGACGTTGAACGATCGGCCATAGCCCATATCGGAGGGGTCCGGGCGCGACATGCCGCGGTAGATACCGCCACGCAACAACAGGTTTTCGTCCAGGTCCACGACCAGGTTCACGCTGGGCAGGAACTCCGTGTAGCTGCTGCCGCCAGCTACCTGGTAGAGGTTTTCGGGGTCCTCTTCGACGCGGATGGTGCCGTCGGGGTTTTGCACGGTCGTGAATGTCGTACGGTTTCCGATTGAGGTCACGTCGGTATTTACCACGCGAACGCCGAAGTTGCCGCGCACCGGGAGACCCGCGAATTCACCCATGTAATTGGCCTGCAGGTAGCCCGCGATGGTGCTTTCCTCAACGTCGATGCTCTGCACCGACGGCCCGGCGACCGGCCAGGACCAGTCCCCACCCGTGAATTCGTTGACCAGGCACAGCGGGTCGAATGTGGCGAAGGTATTGCCTGTGCCCGATGCGATTACGTTGCCGTTCTCGTCCACGTTGGTGACCATGTTCTGGCCGTTTAGCGGGTTCGACATGAAACCCGGCTCCGGAAAATCGGTGCGACAGGCCAGGCTCGCGCCCTGGATCGCATCGTCAGCGAACGTGCGTTCGTCACGGTTGCGTGGGCTGGCGACCAGCTCGAGCTCGGAGTAACGCAGTCCACCCTCGATATCGGTGATGAAACCGCCACCCATTTCAAGGTCGAAATCAGTCCGGAACGCACTGATCGTGTTTTCGGTGTCTTGATTCAGGTCGATTCGGGTACGGGCAGAGTCGGCGAACAGGTCGTGGTTGGTCACGTCAAAGTTCTCGACGGTGACGGTGGTGATATCAGCCGGCCCGCCGTTGACAACGTACCAGGCATTGGGCCGGTCCGTACCGGCCGGCACGTCATTGCCGTAAATATCGTTGTCTTCCGATTGCAGGCGGGTATGAACAATGTACTCCTGGCGCGCAGTATTCGAGTACGAGGCATCGAATGACAGCAACAGCCGATCGGTCGCCTGGAACTCGACATCCAGTCCCGTGCCTTTGTATTCCTCGCCGCGCTCGGCCCAGGAGCTTAACGTCTCGATCCGGCCAAAGTTGGCGAATTCACTGATGATGCCGTTATCGCCGACGACCAGGCCGTCCGGGTGCACGATGCGCTGCTCGGCGAACACCAGGTCGTTGCGCACCTCTGAAAACGTCCGGCTGGACCACTGCGCATCCCAGTTGATGTCCCAGCGCTCGTTGGGCTGGAACTGCATCGCGGCGAAGACCGACTCGCGGCTGTCGTCGGTGACGTTCTGGCGAAAGGCGCGCTGGCTGGGCACGAACACGAAAGGCGTGTTCACGTCCGGCGCCACGCCGGTGTCGGGGTCGACAACCAGGTCGAGCATGCCGCCGCTGCTGTCGCAGTTGCCCAGGGCATACACACCGGACGAGGCGTTCGGGTCGTTGCGACAGGCGCGCCAGGCACTGCTGGAGCGCGATTCGGCCTCGGGATTGGAGTCCTGGTTGGTCTGCGCGCCAATGGAAAGCCCCAGCCGGCTGTCGCCACCCAGGTCCCATTGCCCGACATAGCTGCCGGTCGCCCGGTAGCCGTACTCGTGGTTGGCGCCGTGAATATCCGCGTTCTCGGGCTTGTAGCTGCCCTTCAGTTCGACCTGTGTACGCTGCCGGTCGTAATCGAGCGGCTTGAGCGTCTCCATCTCGATCAGGCCCGAGACACCACCCTCGATCAGTTCCGCCGACTGGGTCTTGTAGACCTTCAGTTCATTGAACAGCTCTGAGGGAAACATGCTGAAGTTGACCGAACGGTCGCCGCTACCGTTGGTGGCCTCGCGGCCGTTGATGTTGGTCGAACTCAGGTAGGGCCCCATGCCGCGTATGGACACCTCGGTGGCGCCACCCTGCTCACGGTGGGAAACGACACTGGTTAGCGTTTCGAGCGCCTCGCCGATGGACAGCGCCGGGATATCGCCGATATCGTCGGAAGACAGCGCCTCGACCACCATGTTCGACTCGCGTTTCACCTCGATCGACGACTGGATGGTGTTGCGGAACCCCTGCACCACCACCTCCTCGAGCACACTGTCTTCGTCATCTGCATTCTGCGCCAGGCCTGCCGGCGCCGCCACGAGGGTCATTAACCCGACAACGACCGCGAAACTGAGAGGATGCCGTGAAAGAGAAGGTAAAGCAGTGGAACGCAGATTGATCGATCGCATGTGAAAGTACCTCGAGCCTGATTTTTGATGTCGTTTCCATGTTTTCTACATGGCCAGCCTGAAACCGGTTTATGGATTATTAATACCAATAATATCCATTATGGTCAACCTATTTTGAAAACCAAACTTACCAAATCGGTTAATAAAAAGGTTGACCATATGCTTGGCTCAAAGCAGAACCCGCAGCGAATCAGGCCCGATTTCTCGGTGAACAAAACTTTAAAATATTGTTTTATAGGTGGTTGTTACAATGTATGTCCAATTGTTTATCTTTCCGATTATTTCGGCTAAGCTAACTATCAAACCAATTTTGACCCCGCAAGTGAGAGACGCCATGGCCTCGGGACAACGCCGAATCTACAAAGACGTGATGAAACAGATGCAGAACATGATCCGGTCGGGTGCATTTCCCGTGGGTGGTCGCCTGCCCCCGGAACGCGAACTCGCCGAGCGTTTCAACGTCAGCCGTCCGACCATCCGCGAGGCGATCATCGCGCTCGAGGCGCTCGACCTCGTCTCGGTCAAGCCGGGGTCGGGCGTTTACGTCATGGAGAAGCAAAACTTCGGCAACAGTTCATGGGAAAACATCAGCGCATACGAACTGACGGAGTCGCGGGCCATGATCGAAGGAGAAACTGCGGCCCTGGCCGCCAAGTTCATCACCGACGAAGAACTGGTCGCGCTTGAGGCCGCATTACAAATGATGGCCGATGAGAACACCCAGGGTGACATCAGTTCGGGCGACGCCGACCGGCATTTCCACCACCTGATCGCGAAGGCCACGCGCAACGCCATGATGGAATCCATCATCGTCCAGATGTGGAAAATCCGTGACGAGGCCACTCACATCGCGCAGGCCTACAACTCGATTTGTGAACAGAATGGACAACAGCGCATTGCTGAACACCAGGAGATTTTTGATGCTCTGAAAGCGCGCGACGCAGATGCGGCGCGGACGGCGATGCATCATCATTTTGCCCGGATCCTCAATCGCCTGATCAACACCATGGAGTTGGAGCAGGTGAACGAGGTCAAACGCAAATCCTCAGAGGTCCGGAAGCGCTTCTCCCTCGGGCACCTCGTCGCCCAGGACGACTGATTCCCCGGCAGGTGTCGGTGTATCTGCGGCTGGCTCCGGCGCGGCGGTTATTTCCGTGGGCGCCACTTCCCCACATGGAATGACCCTCAACAGGTTGGCGTCGATGCCGGAGGGCGGTGTGATGTCGCCGGTGCCGCCCCGTTCCATGTCCAGCCAGTAACGCGGCTGCGCTTCGCGCTGCAGCCGGGTTTCGGCCTCGTAGCCCAGGTCGCGCAGCTGGTTGCGTCGGCGGCGGGCGTTCGATTCCTGCAGGAAGTAACCCAGCGAGACGCGGTAGTCGCCGGTGTCGTCGGTGACCACGGCGATGTCGTGCAGGCCGGAACGGGTCAGCTCCTGCATGCCGGTCACGGCGTCCGCCATCGAGGGGTAGGCGGGCAAGGTCACCCAGTAGCCCAGCTCGACCAGTGCCTCGCTTTCGCGGTCGGTGATGGAGTCCGCGGCGTCGAGCAGGGCCAGACGCGCGGTTTCGCGTGAACTGCGGGTTTCGAAGGGGCCGACGGACCAGCACTGGCGCGCCGGGTCGACGGGCGCCGCGGGTGCGGGCATTTCGGCCATCAACTGGATTCGGGGAGTCTCCGGCGGCCAGCGACGGGGCGCCGGCATGGGCTCGGGCTCGGCCGGCGACGTGGTGTTCGCCGGCGCAACGCGTACGGCGGCGTAGCCCAGCAAAGCCAGGTTCACCGCCAGGAGGGCGATTACGATCAGTCTCGACATGGTTGCCTGGTATCCCCAACGTCCGCTGTTACGGGATTCGCGCCGCGATGCCGGCGGCGCCCGGTGATTATAGCGACCTCCCGCCGACGGCGTGAACCCGGACTTCGCCGGCCAGGCATTCGACCGGGCCATCCGGGCCTTCGACAAGCAGCCCGCCGCCGGGGCCCAGCCCCAGTGCGCGGCCGCTCAGCGGGCCGGACTCGCGTTCAACGACCACCTGCTGGCCGCGCAGCGCGTCCAGGCGCACCCAGTCCTCGGCGAAACCGGTGAACCCGACGGCCGTAAACGCTTCCATGGCCCTGACCAGCTTTTCCAGCAACGTCCCGGCCGCCTGGTTGCGTGAGACCGATGGCAGCGCGTCACGCAGGTCCGCCCATTCACGGTCAATTTCCGCCGCGCCGGGATCGCCGCTCATGCCCACGTTCAGGCCGACCCCGATGACGGCGGTGCGCGCGCCCGCCTCGCCCGGCGCAGTTTCCACCAGGCAGCCCCCCACTTTCCGGCCGGACAGCCACAGGTCATTCGGCCACTTGATCGCCACATCCGGGGCGCCCAGCGCCTTGAGTGCACGCGCCGAGGCGACCGCGACGACCAGGGGCAGCATGGCGAAATCCTGGCGGCCGACATCAAACTGCCAGCCCAGGCTGAGGTAAACGTTTCGCCCGGGCGGTGAATGCCAACGCCGGCCCTGGCGACCGCGGCCACCGGCCTGCTGTTCGGCCAGCACCGCCACGGCGTGACGCCCGTCACGCGGGCGGCGCAACAGCTCGGCGTTGGTGGAGTCGATCTCGGGGAGTATGTCCAGCGACACCCGCCGGCCGGCGCTACCGGCGGCTGAATGGATCGCATCGATATCGAGCGGCTCTGCTGGCCCCATCGGCGCTCAGTCTTGCCCGTCGGACCGCCGGAACCAGTTCACCAGCCGTACGCGCTCGAAACGGTGTTCGGTACCCGCCGCCAGGTTGCGGAAGTTGCTGCGATGCGTGAAGGCGATGAACAGCCCCAGCGCCGCCGTGAAGATGAGCACGTGGGTGCTTTCACCCAGCCACAGCGCCGCCGGCAACAGGCTCAGCATGGCCAGCACGGTGGCAAGGCCAACGTAACCGGTCAGCACCAGCGTCAGCACCCAGGTGATGGCCAGCGGCACCAGCAGCCAGGGCTGCGTCGCCGCCAGCACGCCCACGGCGGTGGCCGCGCCCTTGCCGCCGCGAAAACCGTGGAAAACCGGGTAGCAGTGACCGAAGACGGCCGCGAAGCCGCAGGCCAGCGCCTGCCAGGACGGTGCGTCGCCCAGCATATTGGGCGCCCAGCCGGCGGCCAGAACGCCCTTGCCGACGTCAATGATGATGACCCCGAGCGCGAAACGGAAACCGAGGTGGCGCAAGGCATTGGTGCCGCCCGCGTTACCACTGCCACGCGTGCGGATATCAATCTTCTTGATCCGGCCCAGCAACAGGCTGCCGGACACCGAGCCCAGCAGGTAGCCCACCAGGATTTCGACCATGGCCTCGGTCACGTTTTTTGCTCCAGCGCTTTGGGTTCCGGCATGAAGCCGATGATAAGCCCGCCACGCCCCAGGTGAACACCCAGCGCGGGGCCAGCCTCCGCCAGGTGGCAGGAATGGATGCGCGGATGCCCCTCCAGCACCCGGCGCCTGAGTTCACGGGCGCCTTCACGGTTGTCCGCGTGCGACACCATGACGCGATAGGTCTCCTGGTCGTCCATCCCGGCCAGCGCGCGACGCGCCAGGGCTTCCGGCTTGACCTTGCGGCCGGTAGCGACGCCAGCGACGGTGAGTTTTCCGTCACGATTGGTCAGGATGGGCGTCAGTCTCAGGAATGAGGCGGTCTTGCCCAACCAGGCGGGCACCCGGCCGCCCCGGACCATGGACACCACTTCGTTCGGCATCGCCAGCGTGCGCGTGCCGGGCGCCACCTTGTCGAGCAGGGCGATGATGTCGTCGACCGCCAGGCCCGCGGCCGCGGCCTCCGCGGCAAGTAATGCCAGCAAGCCCTGGCCACAGGCGGCATTCAGCGTGTCGAATAAAGTCACCTGGCCGGTGTCCATCGCCTCAGCCGCGGTTCCCGCCGCACGCGTTGTGCCACTGAGTTTCGTGGAAAGCCCGACATGCAAAACCTGGTAGCCGTGCACGGTCAGCAATTCGTAAACGCGGCGGAAATCCCGTGCCGGCGGCTGCGACGTCAGGGGCATGCCGTCTTCCTCGTCCAGCATGCGGTAAAAATCCACCGGCTTCAGCGTGACCCCGTCCAGGAACTCACGGTCGCCGAAGCTCAGCCGCACCGGGACCACGTGCAGCCCCAGGCGTTCGACCTCGGCGGCCGGCAGGTCGGCACCGGAATCGGTGACCACGGCGACCTGCCCCGAGAGGTTCATCAGGCCGTGTTGCCATTTCATGTCCTCGGCCTTTTGTTGGCGAATTTCGCCAAATTCCTCGCAGGCGAGAAACACGTCGGCCGGTTCATTGACGTGAATATGGACGCGAACCCGTTCCTCGCTGCCCGCCACCACCAGTGAACTGTGGTCCAGCGACTGCATTTTTGTCATGACCGCGGCGCGGTCCAGCGCAGAACCCTCGATGACGCACTCCGTGCAGAACTGGTGTTCGCCGGGTTTCCAGCTTTCCGCGCCCGCCGGTTCCATGTCGTCGGCGGCATCGGTCGCCCAGGCCTCGTCCAGCGGGTCGAGGGTGCCATCGATCACATACGCATCGATGCCCTCCAGCAGGTCGACAAAGCCCTGGCCGCCGGCATCGACCACACCCGCCTGGCGGAGCACGGTGAGCTGGTTTGGGGTGTCCGCGAGCGCATCCTGCGCCGCCGTCAGCCCAGCCTTGAACACCTCGCGAACGGGGACGGCGCCCTTCCCGGCAGCGCGGGTCATGCCATCAGAGAAGGCTTCCAGAACGCTGGGCAATGTGCCCGGAACCGGCTCCGCCATTGCGGTCCAGGCCTGTTCGGCCCCGCGGCGGCAGGCGGCCGCCAGGCCGTCGCCATCCAGGCCGGTGCGTTCGCCGGCGGCCTCCGCGCAGCCCTGGAACCACTGCGCCATGATCGCCCCGGAGTTGCCGCGGGCGCCATCGACTGCCGCATTTCGAACGCGGTCCAGCACTTCGGGCAGGCTTTGCCGGCCGGGCGTGGCCAGCGCATCGAGGATCGCCTTGAACGTGAACGCCATGTTGGTGCCGGTATCGGAATCCGGCACCGGGAACACGTTGATGCGGTTGATGTATTCGCGCCGGCGGAACAGGTGCCGAACGCCGGCGGCGAGCAACCGGGCCAGGGTCGGCCCGTCCAGGTCGCGCGATGTCGTACGTCGTTTCACCCGGGGAGCCTACCCGACTTCTGGCACATTTGGCACGTAACCTGCATCGATATACTCACTTACACAGTTTGATCAGGAGTCTGCCCATGGCAACCGACGACATTTTTGAGAGCATCAAGGACAATCTGAACGCTCGCCCCGGCCAGGCCATGCTGTTCGGCGTCTGCAAGACGCTCGCTGAGCGCGCCGGCATGGAAACCTGGCTGGTTCGTGCCATCGCCATCGTCGCGGTGATTTTCCTGACCCTGCCCACCATCATCGCCTACATCGTACTGGCGCTGGTGCTGGAAGAAACCGCCGAGCGCACCCAGGGTGCGTTCAAGGGCCTGTTCATCACCCTGCGAGAGGGCGTGGACCGGCTGCTGACCAGCGCACGGAACCTGTTCGCCTAGACACACCGAATTCTCGCTGACGGCTCTCTCTGGGTCGGCCTGGCCGATCGTCGCCTTCAGTACTCTCCGCGGCCCAGGAACGCCGCAAGCGACACGGCATCGAACGGCCAGGCCAGTTCGGCGCCGCCGGGTTCGCGCCGCAACACCGGCACCCGCGCACCGTAACGCGCCTCGAGGTCGTCATCGTCATCAACATCAACCCACTCCGGCGTCATATCCGGCGCCGTCGCGCTCAGCAGGCGTTCGGCGACATCGCACAGGTGGCAGTCCTCCCGGGTATAGAAAATGATGCGCATGGTGACATGATGCCGGTTTGCGAACCGGCGCGCATCCCGCCGAAACGTTAGAATTCACGCAACCGAAAGCGGAGAAGCGGCATGGCCGTCAGTGTTTTCGAACTGTTCAAAATCGGTATTGGTCCGTCGAGCTCGCACACCGTCGGGCCGATGCGGGCGGCGCGGACCTTCGTCACGCGCCTGGTCGAGTCCGGGAAGCTGGAATCGACGGCCCGGATTCGTGTGCGCCTGTACGGTTCACTGGCCCACACCGGCCGCGGCCACGGCACCGACAAGGCGGTGATCCTGGGCCTGCTGGGCGAAGAACCCGACACCGTGGACCCGGACGCCATCGACGGCCTGCTCGCGGGCGTCGCCGGAACCGGCCGCATCGTCCTGGCCGGCACGCGCGAGATCGAGTTCACCGACAAGCGCGACCTGGAGTTCCGCAAGCGCGAATCACTGCCGTTCCACCCCAACGGCATGCGGTTCACCGCTTATGACGCGGCCGGTGAAACGTTGCGCGAGCGCGATTTCTACTCCGTGGGCGGCGGCTTCGTGGTCAACCATGACGAGGCCGCGGAAGACCGCATCGTCGCCGACGAAACCGAGTTGCCCTACCCCTTCGCCACCGCGGCCGAGCTGGTGACCCAGTGCCGGGAGCACGACCTGCGCATCGGCGAACTGATGCTCGCCAACGAGGCCGCCTGGCGCGAACCCGACGAGGTACGCGAAGGCCTGCTGGCCATCCACGCTGCCATGCGGGCCTGCATCGACCGCGGTTGTCACAGCCCCGGCGAGCTGCCCGGCCCACTGGGCGTCAAGCGGCGTGCGCCGAAGCTGTTCCAGGACCTGGCCGACCGCCAGGCCACCGAGGCCGACGACTCGCTCAACACCCTGGACTGGGTCAACCTGTTCGCACTGGCCGTGAACGAGGAGAATGCCGCCGGCGGCCGCGTGGTCACCGCGCCCACCAACGGCGCCGCCGGCATCATTCCCGCCGTGCTGGGCTACTACCAGAAGTTTGTGCCGGGCGCGGATGAGGACGGGGTCATCGAGTTCCTGCTCACCGCCGGCGCAATCGGCATCCTGTACAAGCTGAACGCCTCGATTTCCGGCGCCGAGGTCGGCTGCCAGGGCGAGGTCGGCGTGGCCTGTTCGATGGCCGCCGGTGGCCTGACCGCGGCCATGGGCGGCACGGTTTCGCAGGTGGAGAACGCGGCCGAGATCGGCATGGAGCACAACCTGGGCCTGACCTGCGACCCGGTCGGCGGCCTGGTACAGATTCCCTGCATCGAGCGCAACGCCATGGCCTCGGTCAAGGCCATCAATGCCCAGCGCCTGGCCATGCGTGGCGATGGCGTCGGCAAGGTGTCGCTGGACAAGGTTATCCGCACCATGCGCGAGACCGGCCGCGACATGCGCAACAAGTACAAGGAAACCTCGCGGGGCGGCCTGGCCGTTAACGTGATCGAGTGCTGACATGCGTTTCCTGCTGCTGACAATCGTCGCCCTCAGCGCGTCGCCCGCGGCCTTCGCCGGGGACATGTACAAGTGGCAGGACGAGGACGGCCTCTGGCATTTCAGTGACACGCCGCCCGCACAGGCTGACCAGGCTTTCGACACCTTCGTCACCCACGGCGAACCGCGCACCATGATCACCGCGCGCCGCGCCGGCCTGCGCCACAAGCCGGAGCACTACTTTTTTAACCGCTACTCCGGGCCGGCGGAAGTTGAACTCAGCCTGGCCCAGGCCAGCAACGTCGTCACGGACCCGCCCCTCCCGGCACGGTTCGTGGTGCCCGGACAGACGGAACAACGCCTGCTGTCCGTCAGCGCCAGGGACGAAACCCAGGGCTTCACCTACCGGCTGTCCTTCCGCGCCATGCCCGGGCCGCCAATGGACGACCTGCCGGCGGATCTCGACTATTACCCCCCGTTTGCCCGCGGCACCCGGTTTCCCATTTCGCAGGGGCTGGATGATTCCACGACGCACAATGACGGCGCCAACCGCTACGCGGTCGATATCGTCATGCCCACCGGCACACCCGTGCTGGCGGCCCGGGGGGGTGTCGTGATGGATACCGAGGAGGATTACCACGGTGAGGGCAAGCAGGAAGCGAAGTACCTGCCGCGCGCCAACCACGTCCGCATCCTGCATGACGATGGCACCATGGCGGTCTACGCCCACCTGCAGGCCAACAGCGTACGCGTGGCCCCGGGCATGAAGGTACCGGCGGGCTTCTGGGTGGCCAATTCCGGCAACAGTGGTTTTTCGTCCGGTCCGCACCTGCATTTCGTGGTGCAGATGAACGTGGGCATGGCGCTGGAATCGCTGCCGTTCCGTTTTCGCCTGCCCACCGGTGGCCTGATGGACCCGGACCGGCCGCAGATGCTGGAGGGCGTCCTGGCGGGGCCTTCGGCCAACGCTGCGGCAACCGCGCCGGCCGCTTCGCGCTAGGCGCCCGACACCGTGCTGGTCAATATCCAGTTCCTGCGCTTTGCCGCCGCCATGCTGGTCGTGTTGTTCCACGAGGCCGCGCACCTGCGCGCCACCGGCCACGAGGCCGGCTGGCTGTTCGGCTTTGGCGCGCGGGCCGGCTTCGCCGGCGTCGACCTGTTCTTCGTGATTTCCGGTTTCATCATGGCCTGGACCACGCAGAACGAAACCGGCCCGGCTGACGCCTGGCGTTTCGCCCGCCGGCGCGTGGCCCGGATCTACTCCGGCTACTGGCCCTTCTGCCTGCTGGCCCTGCTGGTGTTCGCGGTGACAGACCCGGCCAGGCTCACGCGGATCGACCTGCCGGGTTCGCTGGTCCTGTGGCCCATTTCGATGCCAAAGATGCTGATCCCGGTGGCCTGGACGCTGGTCTTCGAGATGATTTTCTACACCGCGTTCACGCTGGCCATCGCGGTTGGCGGCCGCCGCCGGGCGGGGCTGATTGGCGTGGCGTTTGTGGTGGTGCTGGCGCTGGCGCTGTACAACCAGTTCATTGTCCAGGCCTGGTCGCCGGAAAACATCGGCCGTCGGTCGCTGGCGGCCGCTTACGGGTTCAGCCCTTACCTGGTCGAGTTCCTGGCCGGCGCCGTGCTCGCTTACGTGCTGCGACGGCCTGGTGGCTCGGCACTGTTCGGCTGGGGGCTACTGGCAGTGGGTGCCGCCGCTTACAGCGCCGGCGGCTGGATCAACGCCGAAGTGTTTGACGGCCGCATCGGCCAGGGCTACTTCGTGTTCTGGCGCGTCGCCGTGTTCGGCACCGCCGGGGTCCTGATCGTTGCCGGCCTGGTCCGCCTCGACCAGGCCGGCATCTCCGCACCCGCCCGCTTCAGCCTGGCCACCGGCGGCGCCTCCTACGCCATTTACCTCAGCCACACCCTGGTCCTGGAGGCCACACGCGGCGCCGGCCTGAACGCCTGGCTCGGTGGCCGGCCCGCCTGGCTCGCCCAGGCCACCTTCATCGCCCTGGCCGTCGCTATCCTCTGGACCTGCGTGACCTACTACCAGCGCCTGGAACGCCCGCTACACAAGCTGTTCCGGCGCGCGTTGCGGGTCTGATTCAGGCTTCAGGACTGGCTTCCAGGAAGCCGTTCACGTCCAGCCAGTGAATAAAGGCATCAAACCAGCGGTTGCTGGTGCGATCCGGGTTGCCGAGGCCAAACCCGTGTCCACCATCCTGGTACAGGTGGAATTCAACCGGCACGCCGGCGTTGAACCAGGACTCGATCACACCGAACTGGCCCCCGAAGAGAAAATCATCGCTGGCAATCACGTTGAACATCGGCGGTGCGTTTTCGGGCACTTCCACCGCGCCCATGCCACCATAGATCGGCCCGATAAACGCCAGGTCCATCGTTTCGGAATGAAGCGTACTGTGCATCGTCAATCCGGCACCGGCCGAAAAGCCGATCATGCCCAGTCTGCTGGTGTCGACACCCCATTCCGCGGCCCGATCCACGATCATGGCGTAGGCCGCCTCGGCATCCTCGAGCTGGTTGGACAGATCCCAGCGCGGCCGGCGTGGCGGTTCTTCCTCGCCCGGCGAATCGTCGGATTGTTCCCCTGCCTCGGCGAATAGCCGGTCCATTGACTCCCGGAAGCCGTCCAGTGATTCCGGTGTGGGCTGGAGCCGGTACTTGAGTACGAAGGCGGCGATGCCGCGATCCGCAAGCGCCTCGGCGACCTCCCAGCCCTCGTTGCCCAGCGACAGCCACCTGAAGCCGCCGCCGGGCGCGACGATGATGGCGGCACCGTTCGCCTTGTCCGGCTCAGGCAGGAAGGGTGTCAGGGTCGCGGTGGTGATATTCCGTGCCATGGGGTCGCCCCACTGGCGGAACCAGGTCTCACTCGCGGGCTGGTCCTCGACGCCGCCGGTGCCAAGCGGAATGGCGTTGGGCTCCTCCGGGGCCTCCAGGGGATAGATCGTGCCGTCCTGGGCCAGGGCGGGGCCAGCGGTGACAAGCGCGACAGTGGCCAGTAAACGCAGCGCGGCCTGGCGAGCGATTTCGGACGTTCTCATGAATCGGCTCCTTTTTATTGGCTTCGTTAGCCTGCCTAGCTTAACCCTGTTGTCCGAAACACGGGCCGACCGGTTCCAGCGTGGATGGGGCGACATCTGCACGACGCCATGACCCGGCCCGCGCATCTGCTAAAATGCGCCGCTTTTCCGACGGTTTTCCGCCCCATGTCGCAGGTCCAGAAACAACTCGAACGCCGTCGCACCTTCGCGATCATCTCGCACCCCGACGCCGGCAAGACGACGATCACCGAAAAGCTGCTGCTGTTCGGTGGCGCGATCAAGCAGGCGGGCGCCGTGAAGTCGCGCAAGGCCGCGCGTCACGCCACCTCCGACTGGATGAAGATGGAGCAGGAGCGCGGCATCTCGGTCACCAGCTCGGTGATGCAGTTCGAATACCGCGACCGCGTGGTCAACCTGCTCGACACGCCCGGTCACGCGGACTTTTCGGAAGACACCTACCGCACGCTGACGGCCGTGGACTCGGCGCTGATGGTGATCGACTGCGCCAAGGGCGTGGAGGAACGCACCATCAAGTTGATGGAGGTCTGCCGCATGCGCCAGACGCCCATATTCACGTTCATCAACAAGCTCGACCGCGAGGGCCGCGAGCCGATTGAACTGCTGGACGAGGTGGAAGAGGTGCTGGGCATCGAGTGCGCGCCGGTCACCTGGCCCATCGGCATGGGCAAGCGCCTGCGCGGCGTTTACCACCTGCTGGACGATGCCGTCCACCTGTACGAACCCGGCAAGAACTACGTCACCCAGGACGCCGAGATTATCGAGGGGCTGGACAACCCGTTGCTGGACGAGCGGTTGGGCAGCGACGTGGCCGAATTCCGTGAGGAAATCGAACTGGTGCGCGGCGCCAGCCACGAGTTCGACCCGTCCGCCTACCTGGCCGGCAAGCAGACGCCGGTGTTTTTTGGCTCGGCCATCAACAACTTTGGCGTCACGCCGCTGCTGGACGCCTTCGTCAAGCACGCGCCGGCGCCGCGGGCGCACGCGACCACCACGCGCGACGTCGAGGCCGGCGAGCCGAAGCTCAGCGGCTTCGTGTTCAAGATCCAGGCGAACATGGACCCGGCCCACCGGGATCGCGTGGCCTTCATGCGCGTGTGTTCCGGGCGCTTCGAGCAGGGCATGAAGATGCACCATGTGCGCCTGGGCAAAGACATCCGCATTTCCAACGCGCTGACCTTCCTGGCGCAGGACCGTGATGCCGTGGAAGAGGCCTGGCCGGGTGACATCATCGGCCTGCACAACCACGGCACCATTGCCATCGGCGACAGCTTTACCGAGGGTGAGTCACTGCAGTTCACCGGCATCCCGAATTTCGCCCCGGAACTGTTCCGCGCGGCGCGGCTGCGCGACCCGCTGAAGCTGAAGGCGCTGCAGAAGGGCCTGCAGCAGCTGTCGGAGGAAGGCGCCACGCAATTCTTCAAGCCGATGCTGGGCAACGACCTGGTCCTGGGCGCCGTGGGCATGCTGCAGTTCGACGTGGTGGCTTACCGGCTGAAACACGAGTACAACGTCGACGCAACTTTCGAGACCGTGAACGTTCAAACGGCCCGATGGGTTCGCTGCAAGGACGAGAAAATGCTGCGTGATTTCACCAACCAGCTGAGCAACAACCTGGCGCTGGACGCCGCCGAACAGCTGGTCTACCTGGCGCCGACCCGCGTCAACCTGCAACTGACCGAGGAGCGCTGGCCGGACATCAGGTTCGCGCCGACGCGGGAAACGGTGCAGTTCGCTTGACGGCAACGGGCCGGCACGCGCTGCGGCAGCTCTGGGGAGCCGCATTTCCGCAGCGCGAACGACGCCGGTCCATCTGGCTGATCGCCCTGCCCATCATGGGCGGCATGATGAGCCAGAACATCCTCAACCTGGTCGACATCGGCATGGTCGGCCGCCTGGGCGACGCCGCGCTGGCGGCCACCGGCATCGGCGGCTTCGCCAACTACCTGGCCATTTCATTCATCATCGGGCTGTCCGCGGGCGTGCAGGCGCTGGCCTCCCGCCGCCTGGGCGAAGGGCGCAACGACGAGACCGCTGTGCCGCTGAACGGCGGACTGACCCTGGCGCTGCTGATGGGCCTGCCGGCCTGCGCGCTGCTGTACGCGCTGGCGCCGGCCGCGTTCACCTTCCTGACCGACGACCCGGACGTGCAGGCGCTGGGCGTGCCCTACCTGCAGGTGCGGCTGCTGGCGATGGTCGCCATCGGCATGAACTTCTCGTTCCGGGGCTACTGGAGCGCCATCCACATGACCGGCGTCTACTTAAAGACGCTGCTGATCATGCACGCCATCAACATTTTCCTGAACTGGGTGCTGATTTTCGGCAACCTGGGCGCGCCGGAACTGGGCGTGTACGGTGCCGGGCTGGCGACCACGATTTCGCTTTATGTCGGCACCGCGCTGTATTTCTTCTTCGCCTGGCGGCATGCCAGCGACAAGGGATTCCTGCATCGTCGCCCGACGCGAACGATGTTGTGGCAACAGCTGCGGCTGTCGCTGCCGGCCAGTATCCAGCAGCTGTTCTTTTCCGCGGGCCTGGTCACGCTGGTCTGGATTGTCGGCTGTATCGGCACCGCCGAGGTGGCCGCGCTGAACGTGTTGATGACCTTCCACCTGACCGCCCTGCTGCCCGCCTTCGGCATCGCGCTGGCCTGCACGACCCTGGTCGGCAACGCCCTGGGGCGCAAGGACGAGGACGACGCGCTGGCGTGGGGGTGGAACTGCGCGCTGCTGACATTCATCTACGGCCTGGTGCTGACCGCCATCCTGGTGCCGCTGGCGCGACCGCTGCTCGGCGTGTTTATCCACAACCCGGACACCCTGGAACTGGCCTACCTGCCGATGGTGCTGTGGGCATTGATGATCGGCTTTGACACCGCCGGCATGGTGCTGATGAACGCGCTGATCGGCGCCGGCGATACCGGCCGGGCGATGCGCATCAGCCTGTTCTGGCAATGGGCGCTGTTCCTGCCCGCCGCCTACCTGGTCGGCCCGGCGCTGGGCTACGGCCTGCTGGGCGTGTGGGTCGCCAACAGCCTGTACCGCGTGGGACAGGCGTTGCACTGCGCCCAAAGTTGGCGTTCGCGCAAGTGGGCCGGCATCGAAATCTAACGTTGGGGTCAGAGTGGGGTCAGAGTCAACTCTGAGTCAACTCTGAGTTGACTCTGACCCCGCCTCTTCCAGACCGTGATACGAAAAACGCCGATGCTGCGTATGTTCGTTATAGAGGCCGCTTCCCGCGGCCAAAGGGGCCGCTGACGGCACGGAGGTCTACGGTGAAAACTGAAGCCCGGAAAACCATATTGTTTATCGTGTTCACGCTGCTCGTGTTCACGGTGCTGGCCATTGACGCGCGCGCCGACGCAGGGACTTCGAGCCCGGTGACGGTGTACGCCGGCCCGGCAGGCTGACGGGGTTCGATCCGGTTTCACGGCGGGCAAGGATGCCCGTCGAGACGGGTGGCGGCAGCCGCATTTGCGGCGCCGCCTTCAACCCGATACATTCCCAAGCCGATAACAACGACTCCGGGAGCGGAGCATGATCGGCAGCATCGCGTTCGGAATCTTCGGCCTGGCCGTCCTGGTCAGCTTCGCGTGGCTCGTCTCGATGAACCGGGCCGCGGTCAACTGGAAGCTGGTCGCCGCCGGCATCGGCCTGCAGCTCACATTTGCCATTCTGGTGATCCTGGTGCCGGGCGGGCGCGAATTCTTCGACCTGCTGTCCGGCCTGTTCGTCAAGATTGTCGGCTTTGCCATCACCGGCGCGCAGTTCATCTTCGGTGACCTGGCCCGCGCCGAATCTTTCGGCTTTATTTTCGCCTTCCAGGTCCTGCCCACGATTATCTTCTTCGCCTCACTGATGGGCGTGCTCTACCACCTGGGCGTCATGCAGAAAGTCGTGCAGGGCATGGCCTGGGTGATGCAGAAGGTGCTGAACGTCAGCGGCTCGGAATCGCTGTCGGTGGCCGCCAACGTGTTCGTCGGCCAGACCGAGGCGCCACTGGTGGTGCGGCCCTACATCGCGAAGATGACGGAATCCGAACTGCTGACCATGATGACCGGCGGCATGGCCACCATCGCCGGCGCGGTGCTGGCCGCTTACATTGCCATGCTTGGCGGGCCGGACCCCGAGGCGCAGCTGTACTACGCCCGCCACCTGCTGGCCGCCAGCGTGATGGCCGCACCCGCCACTATCGTCATCGCCAAGATCCTACGCCCGGAAACTGACGAATCACTGACGATGGGCACCGTGAAACTGACCGTGGAAAAGACCTCCGGCAACGTCATCGAGGCCGCCGCCAACGGCGCTTCCGACGGTATGCGGCTGGCGCTCAACGTTGGCGCCATGCTGCTGGCCTTTATCGCCCTCATCGCGATGATCGACTGGCCGCTGAACTGGCTGGGCGAAGTGACCGGGCTGCAGGCCACGCTGGGCCAGCCGCTGAGCCTGTCACTGCTGCTGGGTTACCTGCTCTCGCCGCTGGCCTGGGTCATCGGCGTGCCCTGGCAGGACGCGGTCGCCGTGGGCGGGCTGATCGGCCAGAAGGTCATCACCAACGAGTTCGTCGCCTACTCGGCGCTGAACGAGATCAAGGACACGCTGTCACCACACGCCGTGCTGATTTCGACTTACGCGCTCTGCGGTTTCGCCAATTTCTCGTCCATCGCCATCCAGATCGGCGGCATCGGCGGCCTGGCGCCCGAGCGCCGTGGTGATATCGCCCGGCTGGGGCTGCGCGCGGTGTTCGGCGGCACGCTGGCGACCATGATGACCGCGACCATTGCCGGTGTCCTGACAAAGATGGCGGTCTGACGGCCGGTCGCGATGTCACGGGCCTCGCAGTTCCGGCTTTTCGGTGAGCAGCGGTTCGGGCCGTTTTTTGCCACCCAGGCCCTGGGGGCGCTGAACGACAACATATTCAAGAACGCACTGGCCGCTTTCCTGGTGTTCCAGGCCAGTGCGATGGGCGGCCTCAACACCGACCAGCTGGTGAATCTCAGCGCCTTGCTGTTCATCCTGCCGTTCTTTTTGTTCTCGGCGCTGTTCGGACAGTTCGCGGACAAATTTGAGAAATCCCGTCAGATCCGGCGCATCAAGCTATTCGAAGTGGTATTGATGGCGCTGGCCACGCTGGGACTATGGCTGGACAACCTGCCGCTGCTTCTGGGTGTACTGTTCGGGCTGGGTTTCCAGTCGACCATCTTCGGGCCCATCAAGTACGGCATCCTGCCGCAGGTGCTGGCGCCGCGCGAACTGGTGGGCGGCAACGCGCTGGTGGAAATGGGCACCTTTATCGCCATCCTCGCCGGCACCATCGCGGGGCCGCTGCTGGCCGGCGTCGAGGCTGAATGGCCGTTCTGGGTGGCCGCCGCCGCGCTGGCGGTGGCGCTGGCCGGCTGGCTCGCCAGCCTGTTCATCCCGGTGGCGCCGGCGGTCGACCCGGCGCTGAAGATCAACTGGAACATCTTCACCGAGAGCGCCCGGAACCTGCGTTTTATCGGCCAGGACCGCACCGTGCTGCACGGCGTCCTGGGCATCTCCTGGTTCTGGTTCTTCGGCGCCACGATCCTGGTGCAGGTGCCCAGCTACACGATCAACGTGCTGGGCGGCGACGAGCGACTGATGTCGCTGCTGCTGGCGGTCTTCATCATCGGCATCAGCATCGGCTCGCTGGCCTGCGAGAAGCTTTCAAACCACCGCGTGGAAATCGGCCTGGTGCCGCTGGGCACCATCGGCCTGACGGTGTTCTGCCTGGACCTGTTCTTCGCCAGCCCGGACGTGCCGCAGTCCGGTGTGAGCCCCTCGGCGTTTTTCGCCCAGGCCGGCAACTGGCGCATCGTGTTCGACCTGCTGATGATCGGCGGTTTCGGCGGCTTTTACATCGTGCCGCTCTACGCGCTGGTGCAGGCGCGCTCGAAACCGTCGCACCGCTCGCGGGTGATCGCCGGGAACAACATTCTCAACGCCCTGTTCATGGTGGTGGCGGCCGTCTTCGCCATCGTCATGCTGGGCGCGGCCGGCTTCACCATTCCGCAGCTGTTCATGGTGACCGCGCTGCTGAACGCGGTAGTGGCGGCCTATATATTCACTATCGTGCCGGAGTTCCTGCTGCGGTTCCTGGCCTGGCTGCTCAGCCACGCCATATACCGTGTGCGGGTCAGCGGCATCGGTAACATTCCCGAGAAAGGGCCGGTGCTGCTGGCCAGCAATCACGTCAGTTACGTCGACCCGATCATCATCATGGGCGCGGTGCCGCGGCCGACGCGCTTCGTCATGTGGTACAGGCTCTACGAGATCCCGGTGCTGCGCTGGCTGTTCCGGGCCGGCAAGGCCATTCCTATCGCCTCCACGCGCGAAGACCCGGAGTTGCTCGCCCAGGCCTATCGCCAGATTGATTCGGAACTGGCTGCCGGCGCACCGGTGGGTATCTTCCCGGAAGGCTCGATCACGCATGACGGCGAGATCCACCCGTTCAAGCCCGGCGTCGAAAAAGTGGTGGGCGAACGCCCGGTACCGGTCGTGCCGATGGCGCTCTGCCATCTCTGGGGGTCAATGTTCAGTCGCCGGGATTCGTTCTGGAAGCGCCGCCCATACAAGCTGTTCTCGAAAGTGGAGTTGCGCATTGGCGAGCCGATTGCGCCTTCGGAGCTGACCGCCGAACGGCTGGAAGCCGCCATACGCGAGCTGCGCGGCAACGACCGCTGAGACTTTACCCTGACCCTTTACTCTGACCCCGGACCCTGACCCCCTACCCCGACCCCGCCACTTCGCTGCCGTCTTCGCGGATCAGGCGGCGCGCGACCGGGGCGTCGTCCTCGTCGACCACGAACAGCTGCGGCGCGACTTCCAGGAAGGGCAGGTCGCCCAGTGCGCCGCCGGAGAATTCATTCTTCATGAACACCTCGATGCCGTGCGCTTCCAGCAGGCTGCGGATGCGGCCGGCTTCCAGCAGGTCGAGCGATTCGAAGACCTTGATCATCGGTCGTTCAGTCGCGCGCAAACAGTCGGGCCGGGTCGGCGAACGCCTTGAACTCGAGCGCGTTACCGGCGGGGTCGTACAGGAAGAACGTGCCCTGCTCACCCGCCTCGCCGCGGAATCGGATCCGCGGCGGAATGACGAACTCGACGTCATGGTCCTCAAGCCGTTGCGCCAGTGAACGCCAGTCGTCCATGTCCAGCACCAGGCCGAAATGGGGCACGGGCACAGCGTCGCCATCGACGGGGTTGCGCAGCGCGACGCCGGCGCTGTCGCCGCCATCCAGGTGGCACACCAGCTGGTGGCCGCGGAAATCGAAATCCACCCAGTGTTCGGCACTGCGGCCCTCGGGACAGCCCAGCAGCTCGCCATAGAAGGCCCGCGCTGCCGATAGATCATCGACGGGAATGGCCAGGTGGAAAGGTTTGAGCGTGCTCATGATGGTGGGAGCATACCGCACTCACGGCGTACCGGTGGCGCTGGCCGCTATACTGGCCGGGTTCCTGTTCATCCACTGACACCCAATGAGCGAACGAGTCGAAAAAACGGACGCGGAATGGCGCGAGACACTGTCCGATGAGTCCTACCGCGTCACCCGCCAGGCCGGCACCGAGCGCCCCTTTACCGGCAGGTACTGCGATCATTTCGAAGCCGGCGAGTACCATTGCGTGTGCTGCGGCCATGCCCTGTTCGGCGCGGACAGCAAGTTCCACTCCGGATGCGGCTGGCCCAGTTTCCACGGCGAACTCGAGGCGGCCGGCATCGTCCAGAAACGCGACCTGAGCCACGGCATGATCCGCACGGAACTGGTCTGCCCGAAGTGTGACGCCCACCTGGGGCACGTATTCCCGGACGGGCCGCCGCCCACGGGTCTGCGTTACTGCATCAATTCAGCTTCGTTGAATTTCGTACCGGATGACGGGGCAACCACCGACGACGCCGAGGGATGACCGCAGGAATGCGGACGTACCGGGGCCGGCTGACCCACCGGCTCTTGCTGCTGTTCACGACCACGACGCTACTGGCCGGCTGCGCGGGGCCGGGCTATTACGTCCAGGCTGTCGGCGGCCACCTCTCCCTGATGGGAGACCGCCAGGGCATTGACGAATACCAGGCGGACGCCGGGGCCAACGACCCGATGGTGGCCCGCCTGGCGGTTGCGCAGGACATCCTCGAATTCGCCGAATCCGAACTGGACCTGCCGGCGGGGGATGCCTACTCACAAGTCGTCATCACGGGAAAAAACGCGTTGGTGTGGAACGTCGTCGCCGCGCCGCCCCTGTCGCTGGCGCCGCGAAAATGGTGCTTTATCGTCGCCGGTTGCGTACCTTACCGCGGCTATTACGACCGCGGCGACGCGCTTCGTTTTGCGGACCATCGCCGTGACCAGGGCGACGACGTGGTGACCGCGCCCGCCTCGGCCTACTCCACGCTGGGCTGGTTCGATGACCCCCTGCTGGACACCATGCTGGACGCGTCGGACGCGTCGCTGGCCGGCACGCTGTTCCACGAACTGGCCCATCGCCGGCTTTATGTCGCCGGCGACACGATGTTCAGCGAGTCTTACGCCAGTTTTGTCGAGGAAGTCGGTGTACGACGCTGGCTGACGACTTCGGGGCGCGAGGCGATGATCGAACCCTGGCAGCGGCGCCAGGCCATGTCCACGCAGTGGCGCCGGCTGGTCGACGAGTACCGCGACCACCTGGCCGGCGCGTATGCATCGAACCGGTCCGACGCCCGAAAGCTCGAAGAGAAAACTCGTTTACTGCAGGCCATGCGCGACGATTACCAGCAATTGCGCGCGGATGAGTGGCGCGACGAGGACCCCTGGGGCTGGTTCTTCGAGGCCGGCGCCAACAATGCGGCATTCGCGCTGGTCGGCCAGTACCAGGGCGGGCATTGCGCCTTCGAAAAGCTGTTCGAATCCGTCGGCCGCGACATCGGGCGTTTCCACCTGGCCGCTGCCGGAGTGGCTGAACGCGACGCGCAGGCACGGGCGCAATGGCTGCGGACGCCGTGCCCGTGACACCATGCCGTTGCACCGCCCCACGGATTGTGACAACGTTACGCCGATTTCCCCGGCAGGTGACTGCGTGAACCCCCTGGCAAACCCGAGACGGTTCGACTGGCCGTTACCCGCGAACTTATTCGTCGCCCTGCTGCTACCCCTGGCGGCATGGGCCGATCCCGCGCCCGACGGCGAAAACGACAATGTAGCGGCGCCGAAACCGGCCGCCGCGCTGGCCTGCCCGGAACCGGCGCTGGCGCCCGTGATCACGGCCGTTCCGGATCGTGAAGGCGCGCCGGTCACGTTTTATGCCCGTCGTTTCGAAGCCACCCGCAACCAGCCCGGCGAAGCGCGCGGTAATGTCGAGATATTCCGCGCCGACCAGCACCTGGCCACCGAGGCCGCCCGGTACGACCCGGCCACCGGCATCCTCAACCTGCCGGCCCCACTGCGTTACGAAGATTCCCAGGTCAACATCGCCGCCTCCAGCGGCCTGTACGGATTCAACGAGGAGTCCGGCGACTTTTACGATGTCGAGTACGGTTTTGCCGGCTCCAGCGCCCACGGCGGCGCGGACAGCGCCCATGTCAGCGGCGGCAACCGCTCCGAGATGCGGCGCATCTGGTTCACCACCTGCCCGGGCGATGATCCCGAGTGGCGGCTGTCGGCGAAAGAACTCGAACTGCGCCACGATGAAGGCGTGGGCGTGGCCCGTGGCGCCAGGCTGGAACTGGGCAAGGTGCCGGTGCTGTACGTGCCGTGGCTCACCTTCCCCATCGACGACCGGCGCAAGAGCGGGTTCCTGTACCCGTCGCTGAGCACCGCCAACGACAACGGCCTGGAAGTGGGCATTCCGTACTACTGGAACATTGCCCCCAACCAGGACGCGACCATCACGCCGCGGCTGTACACCGACCGTGGCCTGATGGGCACCGGCGAGTACCGCCTGCTGACCCGGCGGACCAGTTCCGTGTTCGACGGCAGCTACCTGTTCGACGACGACAAGACCGGCGAGGACCGCTGGCACTACCTGGCGCGCGCCGCGGCATCGTTCTCACCCACGTGGCGCGGCCGGATGCGGCTGGAACGGGTCAGCGACGATGCGTATTTCCAGGATTTCGGCGGTGACCTGGCGCAGACCTCGCGACAGTACCTGCGCAGCCAGGCCAGCATCGACGGCGCCGGACGCTACTGGATTTTCTCGCTGCTGGCCGACGGCTTCCAGGTCATCGACGAATCGGTATCGCCGGGGCAGGAGCCCTACCGCCGACTGCCGCGCGCGGCGTTCATGTTCGACGCGCCGATCGGGCGCTCCGGTTTCCAGGCGTCACTGGATTCCGAGCTAGTGTACTTCGACCGCGACACCGGCGTCACCGGCGGGCGCCTGGACGTCTACCCGGATCTCTCGTGGAACCTGGACCGCTACTGGGGCTTCCTGCGCGCCAATGCCGGATACCGCTACACCACGTACCAGCTCGACCTGCAGGGCGAGCTCGGTGATGAATCACCGGATCGGGGCCTGCCGATCCTGAGCCTGGACAGCGGCCTGTTCCTGGAACGCGAGCTGGCCAGCGGCAACACCCAGACGCTGGAACCCCGACTTTATTACCTCTACGTGCCGTACGAGGACCAGGACGGCTTGCCGGACTTTGACACCAACGAGTTCACGTTCGGCTTCGCGCAGCTGTTCCATTACAACCGCTACACCGGCGCCGACCGCCAGAGCGACGCCAACCAGCTGACCCTGGCGCTGAGCACGCGTTCCATTGACGCCGGCTCCGGCCGTGATACGTGGAGCCTGGGCCTGGGGCAGATCATCTACCTGGATAACCCGCGCGTACGCCTGCCTGGTGAAACCACCGAGCGACTGGAAACGTCGCCGTTCCTGGGCGAATTCAACTGGCACCCGATGGACCGGTTCACCGCCCGGCTGGGCCTGCAGTGGGACTGGGAAGACGGCGAGCTGGACGTGGGCGTGGCGGGCCTGGACCACACCACGCGTCATGGTCACCGCATGGCGGTCGAGTACCGTTTCCGGCGCGACCGCCTGGACCAGTTCGATGTCCGCTACTACTGGCCGATCAACGAGCGTTGGCGGCTGTTCTCGAGGGTCAACTGGTCGCTGGAAGATGACGACCTGCTCGAAGGCCTGGTGGGTGCCGAGTACGAGAGCTGCTGCTGGGCCCTGCGCGTGGTCGCCCGCCGTTACCTGCGCGACCGCCAGGGCGGCGAGCGCGACGCCCTGTACCTGGAACTCCGGCTGAAGGGGCTGGGCAGCTTCGGGCGCCGTGAACCGCCGTTGTTCTATACACCGGCGCCCTGAGCCCGGCACCCGTATGGACCGGGCTTCGCAGGCCCTTCGATTGGTTTAGAATAGCCGTCCTCGGAAAGCCGAAGACATCCATTCATGTACACACCCCGAATTTCCACCTACCTGGCCACCATCGCCATCGCCGTCAGCACACTGCTGCCAACAGGCGTGCAGGCCCAGGTCGAACCCATCGACAGCATTGTTGCGCTGGTCGAAGAAGACGTGATCCTGCGCAGTGAACTCGACACCGCCATCGAGGGCATCGTCGAACGCATCCGTGCACAGGGCGGCGGCATGCCCCCGCAGGACCTGCTGGAGAAACAGGTGCTTGAACGCCTGGTCGTGCGCAAGCTGCAGGTGCAGCGCGCCATGCAGACCGGCATTCGCGTCAGCGACGCCGATATCGACCAGGCACTGGTGAACGTCGCCCAGCAAAACGGCATTTCGTTGGACCAGCTGCGCCAGGTCATCACCTCCGAGGGCGAGGACTTTGCCGACTTTCGGCAGAACCTGGGCGAGGAGATCATGGCGGACCGGCTGCGCCAGCGCGTGGTCAACAGCATGGACCCGGTCAGCGAGACCGAGATCGACATCATGCTCGCATCCGAAGACTTCTCGGGTGGTGAATACGACCTCTCCCAGATCCTGGTCCGCGTACAGGACGGCGCCACGCCCCAGGCCGTGGCCGAGGCCCAGGCGCGCGTCGACCAGATCCACACCGACCTGGAAAACGGCATGGACTTCGACCAGGCCGCCATCAGCTATTCCGAGAGCGGTGATGCACTGGAAGGCGGGCGCATCGGCTGGCGTGACCTGAGCAGTATCCCGCGCGAGTTCGCCGACGCCGTTCGCGACCTGCAGCCCGGCCAGTTTTCGGAACCGATTCGCAGCCCCGCGGGCCTGCACATCCTGCGTGTCAATGACCGCCGCGAGCGGCAGCGCGTAATGGCCGAGGAATACCGCGCCAACCACATCCAGATCACACCCAACGAACTGGTCTCGGCGCGCGAGGCGATGGAGGAAATCCGTACCATTCACGACCGCATCGAGGACGGCGAGGACTTTGCCGAACTCGCGCGCGAATTCTCCGACGACACGACCAGCGCCAACATTGGCGGCGACATGGGCTGGATCATCCCCGAGCAGTTCGGTGACCGCTTCGCCGCCATGCTGGCGGGGCTCGAGGACGGCGAGATCAGTGAGCCCTTCCAGACCACCGAGGGCTGGCACATCGTCCAGCGCACCGGCTATCGCGAAACCGACGTCACCGACCAGGCCCTGCGCAACATGGCCCGCCAGACCATCATGCAACGCCGCGCGGACTCCGAGATAGAAAGCTTCATCCGCCAGATGCGCGAGGAAGCTTACGTCGATATCCGCCTGCCAGGCTGATGGCCGCGTCGCCCTGGCTGGCGGTGACGCCGGGGGAGCCTGCGGGGATCGGGGCTGAGTGTGTCGTGCGGCTGGCAAGTGGCCAGGTACTGAAGGCGCGCAGTAGTTTTTCCGCAAATTACTCAAAAAGTGCTGAATTTGCAGAATTTGGTGAGGCTGGTGAGCTGCGTGTTGATGACGTGCAGGCTGGCGGGCTGGTGGCCGTCTGTGACCCGGAAATACTGAAGAACGCAGCGACTTCGCTGGGGATAGACATCGAGCTGGTGGAGTGGGTGCCGGGGCTTGAGCCTGTGGCGGGGCGGCTGGCTTACCTGCCGGTGGCGTTGCGGGCGGCGGCGGTGCCCGGGAAGCTTGATCCGGTCAATGCGCCTTATGTACTGGATACGCTGCGCGCGGCGGTCGGGCTGGTCCGGTCCGGCGACGCGGCGGCGCTGGTGACGGGGCCGGTCCACAAGGGCGTGATCAATGACGCGGGAATTCCGTTCAGCGGCCACACCGAATTCCTGGCCGACCTGGCGGGTGTACCGCGGGTGGTCATGATGCTGGCGGCGGACGACCTGCGGGTTGCACTCGTGACCACTCACCTGCCCCTTCGCGATGTCGCCGACGCGATTACGCCGGATGCCGTGGAAAGCGCCATCCGCATCACGGTGCAGTCACTTCGCGAACGCTTCGGCATCGCCCGGCCGCGGCTGCAGGTGCTGGGCCTGAACCCACATGCCGGCGAAGGTGGACACCTGGGGCACGAGGATGACGCCATCATCGCACCGGCCATTGAACGCTGTCGCGGCGCCGACATCGAACTGGCCGGCCCCCTGCCGGCCGACACCGCGTTTACCCCCACAGCGCTGGCCCGCTGCGACGCCGTCCTCGCCATGTATCACGACCAGGGCCTGCCCGTGCTCAAACACGCCGGTTTCGGGCGGGCCGTGAACATCACCCTGGGGCTGCCGTTCACACGGGTGTCGGTCGACCACGGCACCGCCATCGACATCGCCGGCCAGGGCAAGGCCGACGCGTCCAGCCTGGGCCACGCCGTGGCCATGGCGCGGACCATGACTGCCGCTGCAACCGCACGGACCGGCCCGTGAATCACCGCGCCCGCAAGCGTTTCGGCCAGAACTTCCTGGTCGACGGTAATGTCATTGACCGCATCGTCGCGTCCATCGCGCCGCGGCCGGGTGAACGTATCGTCGAGATCGGCCCGGGACGCGAGGCGATCACCGGGCCACTGATCGATGCCGGCGCCGACCTCGCCGTGGTGGAAATCGACCGTGACCTGGCCGCATCGCTGCGGCAACGTCGCCCGAAACTGGAAGTGGTCTGCGAAGACGCCCTGAGTGTGGATTTCAGCGCCCTGTCCAGCGGCCGGCGCTGGCGCCTGGTCGGCAACCTGCCCTACAACATTTCCACGCCGCTGCTGTTCCACGTCCTCGGCCAGCATGAACCGCCGGCCGACATGCATTTCATGCTGCAAAAGGAAGTGGTCGACCGCATGACCGCGGCGCCCGGTGGCGGCGATTACGGCCGCCTGAGCCTGGCCTGCCAGAACCTGGCCGTGGTCACACCGCTGTTCCAGGTGGGCCCCGAGGCCTTTGACCCGCGCCCGAAAGTCGATTCCGCCGTTGTCCGGCTGGAGCCCCGCGCCAACCCGCTGGTCCCCGCGGCGCACCAGGCCGCGTTCGACCGCCTGGTGCTGAAGGCGTTTTCCATGCGGCGCAAGACCCTCCGCAACAGCCTGAAGGGGCTGGTGGACGATGATGGCTTCCAGGCCGCCGGGGTCGACCCGGGCGCGCGCCCGGAAACAATCTCCCTGGACGCATTCGCCCGACTCGCGGCCAATGGCCTGCTATGATGGAAGCAAGCCAAACGGAACCGGATATGCCCGCGGAAATACCCGTCAAGATTGTGCCCGTGCCCCAGTACCTGGGCGAACACGAGGACCAGTACGCCTTCGCCTACACCATCCACATCACCAACGAGGGCGAGGTGAGCATCACCCTGCTCAACCGTCACTGGATTATTACCCACGGTGACGGGCACATGGAGGAAGTGGTGGGTGACGGCGTGGTGGGCGAAACCCCGGAACTGCCGCCCGGGGCACGTTACAGCTACACCAGCGGCGCATTCATCCCCACGCGGGCCGGTTCGATGAAAGGGTCTTACGGCTTCGAAACCGAGTCCGGCGAACCCTTCCGCGTCGATATCCCCGAGTTCGCGCTGCTGGCGCCCGACTCCCTGCACTGAGTCCCGGCGCCCGGCGTTTCCATGGCCACTTACCTGGTGGGGGATATTCAGGGTTGCTACGACCCGCTCCAGCGCCTGCTGGAGAAGGTCGCCTTCGACCCGGCCGAGGATTTGCTCTGGCCCTGCGGCGACCTGGTGAACCGCGGCGGTCGTTCGCTGGAAGTCCTGCGCCTGCTTCACGGCATGCGCGACCGGGTCAGTGTGACGCTGGGCAACCATGACCTGCACCTGCTGGCGGCAGCGTCGAAATTCCCCAAGGGCGGCCATCGCAACGCGGAATTCGACCGCATCCTGGTCGCGCACGATCGCGAGCCCCTGCTGGAATGGCTGGCGAATGAGCCCCTGGTCACCTGGTCGCCGGAGCACCAGTTGCTGCGCATGCACGCGGGCGTCATTCCCCAATGGAACGTTGAAACCACGCTGGCCCGGGCCGACGAGGTCCACCGGGTGCTGCGTTCGGGTCAACGACGAAAATTCCTGCGCAAGATGTACGGCGGCCGGCCGCGCCGCTGGGACGACGACCTGAAGGGCTGGAAGCGGTTGCGGCTGATCACCAAGATCTTCACCCAGCTGCGCTTCTGCAAGCCGAATGGCCGGGCGGATTTCAACGCCTCCGGGCCGCCGGGCAGTGGCAAGGCCAGCTACAAGCCGTGGTTCAAGCACAAGAACCGCAGGACCCGCGACGTGCGCATCATTTTCGGCCACTGGGCCGCGCTCGGCCTGCGGGTCAGGAAGCGCTACGTGGCGCTGGACTCGGGTTGCGTGTGGGGCGGGTCGCTGACCGCCTACCGGCTCGAGGACGGCGAGGTTTTCCAGGTGAAATCGAAACCCTGAAAAAGGCGAGCGCCGGGCGTCAGGCCCTCACCCATTCATCGATACTGAACGCCAGCGGGTTTTTGTCATCGGCCTCGAAACGCTCGCTGGACACCAGTTGCCAGGCCTCGGTCGACCATTCGGGAAACCAGGTATCGGCCTCCGGCGTCGCTTCCACCATGGTCAGCACCATCCTTGATGCCAGCGGCAGCGCCTGGCGGTAGAGTTCGCCACCGCCAATGACCATCACCTCTATGCCTTCGGCGAGTTCCATGGCCTCGACCAGGGAATGCGCCACGACGCAGCCTTCCGCGCGCCAGGCCTCGTCCCGGGTGACCACCAGGTTCTGCCGGCCCGGCAGCGGCCGGCCGATGGACGCATACGTCTTGCGCCCCATCAGCACCGGTTTGCCCAGGGTCACACGCTTGAAGTGCTGCAGTTCGGCCGGCAGGTGCCAGGGCAAGCGGCCGGCCTTGCCGATCCCCCGGTTGCGCCCCATGGCGGCGACGATGGTCAGTGAACGGTTCAACGGCAATCAGACGGCGATAGGCGCGCGGATGCCGGGGTGGGACTGGTAATCCAGCAGCTCGAAATCCTCGAAACGGAAATCCCACAGCGAACGGACATCCGGGTTCAGCCGCATCACCGGCAATTCCAGCGGCTCGCGGGTCAACTGCTCACGCACCTGCTGGAAATGATTCGAGTAAATATGGACATCGCCGAAAGTGTGTACGAAATCACCCGGCTGGTAGTCCAGCACCTGCGCCATCATCAGCGTCAGCAACGAATACGAGGCGATATTGAACGGCACGCCCAGGAAGACGTCGGCGCTGCGTTGGTACAGCTGGCAGCTGAGCTTGCCGTCGGCGACGTAGAACTGGAACAGCGCGTGGCAGGGCGGCAGCGCCTGGCGGCCGGCGCTGGCGTTGTCGCGCGGGCTGACCTGCTCGTCCGGCAGCACCGCCGGGTTCCACGCCGACAGCACGTGGCGACGGGAATCGGGCCGTTTGGCCAGGTTGTCCATCAGCTCCGCCAGCTGGTCGATTTCCGTACCATCAGGGCTTTGCCAGCGCCGCCACTGTGCGCCATACACCGGGCCCAACTCGCCATTCTCATCCGCCCATTCGTCCCAGATGCTGACGCCGTGTTCCTTCAGGTAGGCGATATTGGTGTCGCCGCGAATGAACCACAGCAATTCGTGGATGATTGAGCGCAGGTGCAGCTTCTTCGTGGTCAACAGCGGAAAACCGGCGGACAGGTCGAAACGCAGCTGGCGGCCGAACACGCTGCGCGTACCCGTGCCGGTGCGGTCGGATTTGTCGGTGCCGTTCTCCAGGATGTCCTGGAGCAGGTCGAGATAGGTGCGCATCAGTTCCTTTCCAGGCCGGGCTTCGCCGCACGGCGATAGGCGATCACCATGAACGCGATGCCGATGGCGACCATCGGGGTCGACAATACCATGCCCATGGTCAGCCAGTCCCCGACCAGGTAGCCGATATGGGCGTCCGGTTCGCGGAAGAACTCGACGATGCCGCGGAACAGGCCGTAGCCGGCCAGGAAGAGGCCGGAAACAGCCCCGGTCGGCCGCGGCCGGGACGCGAACCAGAGCAGGATGAAGAATAATGTCAGTCCTTCGAGAGCGGCGTGGTAAAGCTGGCTCGGGTGACGTGCGAACGCGTCCAGCAGTCCGGCCCGCCAGGCTGTTTCCAGGCCGCCTTCCACGGCGCCCGCGGGCAGCGATGCGGGAAAGATCATCGCCCAGGGCACGTCACTGACCCGCCCCCAGAGTTCACCGCCAATGAAATTTCCGATCCGACCGAACGCCAGGCCCAGCGGCACCACCGGCACGACAAAATCCGCCGTTTGCCAGAATGTCTTGCCGTTTCGACGACCAAACAGCCAGAGGGCGACAACCACACCAAGAAGGCCCCCATGAAACGACATGCCGCCTTCCCAGAGGCGCAACAGGTAGAGCGGATCGTCAAGAAACTGGTCGAACCCGTAAAACAGGATGTAGCCCAGCCGCCCGCCGGCAATCACGCCCAGCATGCCGTAGAACATGAAATCGCTGACTTGCTCCGGCGTCCAGCCGGCCCAGGGCAGCGTGCGCGCGCGCCAGGTCTGGATCAACCAGAACGCCCCGAAGGCCAGCAGGTAAGTGATGCCGTACCAGTGGACGGACAGCGGCCCGACCGAAAATGCGACCGGATCGAAATTGACGAGAAAATGGGCGGGTGCGTCCAAGGGGCGGCGACCGGAATGGTTACAATGGGAACCGCGGCAGGATAAGTCACCCCCCGGTGGGTGACAAGCCAACACGACACCGCCGCGCCGTCAAAACCAGGGGACTCCGCCCGCCATGAACCGACTGCAAGACAGCGCCAGCCTGTACCTGCGCCAGCACGCCGACAACCCGGTCGACTGGTGGTCGTGGTGCGACGAGGCCCTGGCCGTGGCACGCGACAGCGGCAAGCCGATCCTGCTCTCGGTGGGTTACAGCGCCTGTCACTGGTGCCACGTCATGGCGCACGAATCCTTCGAGGACGCCGACACGGCCGCGGTGATGAACGAGCTGTACGTGTGCATCAAGGTCGACCGCGAGGAACGCCCCGACCTCGACCGCCTCTACCAGCTTTCACACCAGATGCTGGCCGGCCAGGGCGGCGGCTGGCCACTGACCATGTTCCTGGCCCCGGACAGCCTTGCACCTTTTTATAGTGGCACCTATTTTCCGCCGGTGGCGCGCCACGGCATGCCGCCGTTTACCGAGGTGCTGCGCCGCGCCCGGTCATGGTTCGATGCCGAGCCCGACCAGGTTGCCGCCGTCGGCCAGCGGCTGGACGCCGGGCTGGCGGCGATGCAGGCGCCGGTCACCCAGGGCCCGGACGCGGCCACCCCGGACGACCAGGTGCTCGAAGCCGCCGCCGTGAATGTCCGGCAACGGGCCAACACGGAACAGGGCGGCTTCGGTGGCGCCCCCAAGTTCCCCCAGGCGCCCCAGCTGGCCATGCTCACGACGCTTGCGCGGGTGACCGGTGATACCGACCTGGCCGATTTCCAGGTTTTCACCCTGGACATCATGGCGCGCGGCGGCCTGCGCGACCACCTCGATGGCGGCTTCTTCCGCTACTGCGTCGACCACGACTGGACCATCCCGCACTTCGAGAAAATGCTGTACGACAACGCGCAGTTGCTGCCGCTTTACGCCGAGGCCGCGCGGGACCGGGACGACGCCTGGCTGCGGACCTGTGCCGCGGGCATCGCCGCGTGGCTGATGAACGAAATGCGCGGGGAAGACGGCGCGTTCTTTGCCAGCATCGATGCCGATGCCGACGGCGAAGAAGGCGGCTACCACACCTGGACCCCGGACCAGGTGCGTGCCGTCCTGGACGAAAAGCAGTGGGCCGCCGCTGAACCGGTATTCGGTCTCGACGGCCCCGCCAACTTTGAGGGCCGCGCCTGGCACCTGGTGCGTCGCAACGCCCTGGACGGCCACGGCCCGGCCCTGGAAGCGGCGATCGACGCCCTGTTGTCGACCCGCGCCGGGCGCATCGCGCCGGCGACCGACCACAAGCGACTGACCGCGTGGAATGCCCTGGCCGTGGAAGGACTGGTTCGCGCCGGCATGGCGCTGGCACAGGATGACTGGATCGACGCGGCCGAACGCGCGTTCGGGTTCATTGAACAGAACGCCTGGGCAGGCGGTGGCCTGTTCGCGGTGCATGCCGGGGGCCGGGCCTATAACGCCGGTACGCTGGACGATTACGCCTTCACGCTGTCAGCCGGCCTGGTGTTGCTGCAGGCGCGCTGGACCGATGAACGCCTGGCGTTCTGCGAAGCGCTGGCGAGTGCCCTCGTGAAACGTTTCTCCGACCCCGAGCATGGTGGCTTCTGGCTGACCGACCGGGACGCCGATGTGCCCATCCGGCGGCTGAAAGTGCCCCAGGACGACGCCACGCCATCAGGCGCGGCGGTGGCCGCCGGGGCGCTGCAGGCACTGGGCTGGCTGACGGCGGACGCACGCCTGATCGAATCCGCCAATGCCGCCGTCAATGCCGCGCGCGCCGACATGGAGAAGTACGCGCTCGGCCACGCCAGTTTCATCCGGGTGCTGGCGGACGGGATGAAGCCACCCGCAATGGTGGTCATCGAGGGCGGCAATGCCGACGCCATGGACCGGCTGCGAGACGTGGCGCGCCGCCACGATGCGGTACACTGCTTCGCTCGCCCCGGAGAGGGGGCGGTCACCGCCAGTGTCTGCCTGGGCGACCGCTGCCTGGCGCCGGTGACGACTGTCGAGGCACTCGAAGAACAACTCCAACAACGGAACTGACCCTTGGTCGAACTCGCCCTCCCCAACTTCCACGCGCTGGCCGTCATGGTGCTGATCGTGGTCGCGCTGGTGTTGTTCTCGCGCGAGGACATCCCGCTGGAGACCACCAGCCTGGTGGTGCTGGTGCTGCTGACCGTGGGCTTCACGCTGTTCCCCTACGAGGGCGAACAGGGCGCGGTGGTGGCCAGCGACTTCTTCCTGGGGTTCGGCAACCGCGCGCTGGTGGCCGTCTGCGGCCTGATGATCGTCGGCCAGGGGCTGGTCGCCACCGGCGCCCTGGAACCGGTCGGCCGGTTCCTGGCCCGGATCTGGCGTTGGGGCCCGGCGCTCTGCCTGCTGCTGACGCTGCTGATCACCGCGGTACTCAGCGCGTTTATCAACAACACGCCGATCGTGGTCATGATGCTGCCCATCCTGGTCGGTGTGGCCATTCGTACCGGGTCGTCACCGGCCGGCACGCTCATTCCCATGGGCTTCGCCAGCATCCTGGGCGGCATGGCCACCACTATTGGTACGTCCACCAACCTGCTGGTGGTGAACGTGGCGGCCGACCTGGGCATGGACCCCTTCGACATGTTCGACTTCACCGGGCCGGTGCTGGTGGGCGGCGTGGTGACCATCCTGTACCTGTGGCTGATCGCGCCCCGGCTGTTGCCGCAACGCGAGCTGCCGCTGAACCGCGGCGTCTCGCGCGTCTACACCGCGCAGGTCCGCCTGAACACCGGCAGCCCCGTGGTCGGCCAGCGCCTGGCCGACGCCATCCTGAAAACCAGTGACGCCATGAGCGTGGACACCATCGAGCGCGGCAACGGGGTATTCGTCACGCCGCTGCCCGACGTGGTGCTGCGCGCCGGCGACCGCATCACCACCAGTGATACGCAGGGCAACCTGCGCGAGTTCGCGCGCCTGCTGGGCGGCACCCTGTTCGACGGCGACCAGGAAGTCGACGCCGATCACCCGCTGTCCACGGGCGGCAGCCGCATCGCCGAGGTGGCCATTACGCCGGCCTCGAGGCTGAAGGACGTGCTGATCGGCCGGGCCCAGCTGATGTCACGGTACGGCCTGCGCCTGCTGGCCTTCAACCGCATGGAAGGCTCCGAGGACCGCGGCTCGCCCGGGCTGGACGACGTGGCGCTGCGCACCGGCGACGTGCTGCTGGTGCAGGCCACGCCACGCCGGCTGAACGAACTGAAGAGCAGCCGCGATTTCCTGGTGCTGGACGGCAGCGTCGAACTGCCGCACACCCGCAAGGCGCCAATCGCCCTGGCCATCATGATCGGCGTGGTGATCATGGCGGCGATGAATATCATGCCCATCGAGGTCAGCGCGCTGCTCGGCTGCCTGGCGTTGATCGTGACCGGATGCCTGGGCTGGAAAGACGCCATGGGCGCACTGAGCACGCAGGTCATCTTCATCATCGTCGCCTCGCTGGCCCTGGGTACCGCCCTGCTGATGACCGGCGGCGCCGACTTTCTCGCCAACCTGTTCGTTTACATCACGTTCGGCGCCTCGCCGGCCGTGGTCATGGCCGGGCTGATGTTCATGATGGCGGTGCTGACCAACGTGGTCTCCAATAATGCCGCCGCCGTCATCGGCACCCCTATCGCCATCGGCATCGCCCAGCGCCTGGGCCTGCCGCTCGAACCGTTCGTGCTGGCCGTGCTCTTCGGTGCGAACCTGAGCTTTGTCACGCCGATGGCCTATCAAACGAACCTGCTGATCATGAACGCGGCGGGCTACAAGTTTGGCGACTTCGTCCGCGTTGGCCTCCCGCTCGCCATCATTCTCTGGCTCACCCTCAGCGCGGTCCTGATCTGGGCTTACGGCCTCTGACCGGAGAGCGTGTCGCAGGGTGCCGGGGTGGCGCAGCCTCAACCGGGCTCCGAAGTCCGCTTCGCTGCCAGTCGCCCGGTCGAGGCTGCGCCACCCCGGCGCCACGATACGGCGTTCCGGGCCAGGGCCGTAAGCCTCGATTGCAGCGAGGTTGTTTTTGAGCCGCGGAATTGAGGTATATTGGGGGGAATAATGAGTCCGGTGTTTCCTGGGGGGGAGAAAGCCGGTGTTTGACCCATAGAATTTGAGCCCAGTCCATTTTGAGTTCCGACCCTACTTCCGCCGAGTCATTGCTGAACAATTCAGACCAACCTGCGACAGGCAATTTGCTTGGGGCGGGTGATCCGGCGGCGTTCGAGATTCTGAACCCGGAGGGAAAGGCGCCTTTCCTGCTGACCTGCGACCATGCGAGCCGGGCGTTTCCGGCGTCGCTGGCGCAGCTGGGCGTGGCGGACTGGGTGCTGGAGCGGCACGTGGCCTGTGATATCGGCGCGGCCGAACTGACGCGGGCGCTTTCGAAGCGCTTCGATGCGCCGGCCGTGCTGGCGGGCTTCTCACGACTGATTATCGACCTGAACCGTCACCCCGATGACCCGACCGCGTTTGTCCGGGTCAGCGACGGTATCGCCATTCCGGGCAATCTTGGACTGGACGACGCGGCCCGGCAGTCGCGCATTGATGAACTGTTTACCCCCTACCACGACGCCATAGACCGGCGGCTTGACCGCTTTGAAGCGGACGGCCGCGTGCCGGCCCTGGTCTCGGTGCACACCTGTGCACCCATATTCAACGGCGCCACACGCCGCTGGCATACGGGCATCATGTGGGACCGTGATCCGCGGCTGGCGTTGCCGTTGATCGACGCGTTGCGCGAGGTCGACGGCCTGTGCGTGGGGGACAACGAACCTTATTCCGGACGTCACCCGGCGGATTACACCGTCGATGTCCACGGCGAAGGCCGTGGGATACCGTGCGTCGGAATCGAGGTACGCCAGGACCTGGTGGGTTCAGCCGATGGGCTGGATCGCTGGGCTGGCATACTGGGCGATGCGCTGGAACGCGTTTTCGCCGAAACGGCCGACCTGGCACGACGGCCTGAAACGAGGGGCGCCTGTGAATAACATTTTTTTTACAGGCGCGGTGCCAGAATGGTTACAGGACGCGGTAAGCACACTTTTATTACTGTTTGACCACTCTTTAGCTTGACTATAGAGTGTGCGTTCGCTTTTCCCAGACTCCACTAAATCATTTCCCACAATGAGAATCGGTATGATCACTAAACGAACCCTTTCGTACCGTCCGACGAAGGTAGCGGTAACAACCGCGTTACTGATGTCGGCGGTCTCCGGCGCCACTTTCGGCGCCACCATCCAGGACGTCACCAACGCCGGTGAGCAACGGGCCGCGGCAGCCGCCGCTGACCAGCAGCGCATCGACCAGGTGGCCGACCAGATTGAACAGATCGTCATTGACTTCGAAACCGAAGCCAAGGTGGTCGACGGCCTGAAGGTTTACAACAACCTTCTGCAGCGCCAGGTCAACAACCAGGAAACCGCGAAGGCGGACCTGGCGGCAGCCATCGACGATGTCGCGCTGATCGAGCGCCAGATCGTCCCGCTGATGACCCGCATGCTCGACTCACTCGACGAGTTCGTACAGCTGGACACGCCGTTCCTGGTGGACGAGCGCAATGACCGCATCGCTCGCCTGCGCGACATGATGGAACGCTCCGACGTCGCCGCCGCTGAGAAGCTGCGCCAGATTCTCGAGGCCTACTCCATCGAGAATGAATATGGTCGGACCATTGAAGCCTACAAGGGTTCACTGGATATCGACGGACGCACCCAGGAAGTCGACTTCCTGCGTATCGGCCGTGTCGCCCTGGCCTACCAGACGGTTGGCGGCAACGTCACCGGCGCCTGGGACAAGGATGCCGGCGAATTCGTCTCGCTTCCCCCCGAAACCTACAAGGCCCAGGTCACCGAAGGCCTGAGAATCGCACGTAAGCAGGTGGCACCTGATCTGCTGGTTGTGCCTGTTGCAGCCGCGAAGGAGGCCGGACAGTGAAAAACCGTACCCTGAAACTGCTGGGCGCCGTTGCCCTGTCCATGGGCTTGTCTGCCCCGACTTTGGCCGCCGAAGCGGTGAACCTCGATGAGCTGCTGCGCCAGGTTGAAACCGGTCGCGTGAAAGACGCACAGGAAGCGCAACAGCGCCTGGCCGACTTCCGCGCCGACCGCGCCAGCCAGCAGCAGAAGCTGGCCAACATGCGCGCCGAGAAAACCCGCCAGGAAAACCTCTCAGCCCAGCTGGAAGCGACCTTCGAAGCCAACGATGTTGAGATCTTCGAACTGGAAGCCGCCCTGCAGGATCGCCTCGGCGACCTGAAAGAGCTGTTCGGCGTGTTGCAGCAGGCCTCCGGCGATGCCATCGGCCAGTTCAGCAACTCCCTGACCCAGGTCCAGTACCCGGAGCGTACCCAGTGGCTGACCGAGTTCGCCGCCAAGATGGGCCAGACCACGCGCATGGCGTCCCTGGACGAAATCGAGCGCCTCTGGTTCGAAATCCAGCGTGAAATGACCGAGACCGGCAAGGTTGTCGAATTCCCGGCCACCGTGGTCACCGCCACCGGCGAGGAAGCCGAAAAGACCGTCACCCGTATCGGTGCGTTCAACCTCGTTGCCGATGGCAAGTACCTTGAGTACCTCCCGGAAACCGGCCGCGTACTGGAACTGCAGCGCCAGCCGCAGTCCCGCTACACCAACCGCCTGGACGACTTCGAGTCTGCCACCTCCGGCCATTCACCGGTCGCCATTGACCCGACCCGCGGCCAGTTGCTCGGCCTGCTGGTGCAGACCCCGAGCCTGAGCGAGCGCATTGCCCAGGGTAAGGAAGTCGGCTGGGTGATCATCGCCCTGGGTATCATCGGCGTGGCCATCGCCATCTGGCGCTGGATCGTCCTGACCGGTGTCGGTGCGAAAGTCCGCTCTCAGATCAAGAACCCGGAAAACCCCGGCAACAACCCGCTGGGTCGTGTGCTGAAGGTCTACCAGGAGCACAAGGGCGAAGACGTGGAAGCCCTGGAACTGCGCCTGGGTGAAGCCATCCTGCGCGAAACACCGAAGTTCCAGTCCATGCTGCCGATGCTGAAGATCATTTCGGTCGTCGCACCGCTGTTGGGTCTGCTGGGTACGGTGACGGGCATGATCGTGACCTTCCAGGCCATCACCCTGTATGGCGCGGGCGATCCGAAACTGATGGCCGGTGGTATTTCCACCGCCCTGATGACCACCGTGCTTGGCCTGGTCGTGGCAATCCCGACCGTGTTCCTGCACACCCTGGTTTCCGGCCAGGCCCGCAAGCTGACGCAGATCCTGCAGGAAGAATCCGCAGGCCTGCTGGCAGAGCAGGCGGAAGCGCAGCGGGGAGCATAAGGCGTGGATACGCTTTACTACTACCTGCCTTTCCTGGAGTCCATCCGTGACTTCATGGAGCTTGGCGGACCGGTCCTCACCTGGATCGGTCTGCTGACGCTGGCGATGTGGATTCTCATCATCGAGCGACTGATCTATTTCCGGGTCGGTCACAGGAAGATGGTGGCCACCGCCCAGCAGCTCTGGGAATCACGGCCCGACCACCGGACGTGGAACGCGCACCAGGTACGCGCAAGGCTGATCTCGATGGTCAGCCGGAACATGGACAAGTACATCGCCATGATCCAGACCTGCGTCGCCCTGTGCCCGCTCCTGGGCCTGCTCGGAACGGTGACCGGCATGGTCAACGTGTTCGAGGTCATGGCCATTTCCGGTTCAGGCAACCCACGGTCGATGGCCGCGGGCGTGTCCATGGCGACCATCCCGACAATGGCCGGCATGGTCGCGGCGCTGTCGGGTATCGCGATGAGCACCTACCTGCAGCGGAAAGCCGCCCGGGAAAGAGAACTCCTGAGTGACCATCTGGTCATAAAACATAGCTGACGGGCTTGCGGCCCCTTCACGGGGCCGCAGCTGGAGACCGCAAAATGAAGCAGTTTTTCAATCAACAACAGCAGGAAGAAGAGTCGGAGATCAACATTACGCCCATGCTGGACGTGGTGTTCATCATGCTGATCTTCTTCATCGTCACCGCCACTTTCATCAAGGAAGCCGGCATCGACGTCAACCGGCCTGACGCGCAGACCGCCGTCAAGCAGGAAAAAGCCAACATCCTGATCGCCATCGGTCCGAACGATGACATCTGGATCGACCGTCGCCAGGTCGACGTCCGCTCAGTGCGCCCGAACATCGAGCGCCTGCACGCGGAGAACCCCCAGGGTTCGGTCGTGATCCAGGCGGACAAGCTGTCGAAAACCGATACGCTGATCCAGGTGATGGACGCTTCCCGCCAGGCCGGCGTGTATAACGTTGCGATTGCCGCGCAGGAAGACTAGGAGCGCGCCCATGGCAACTATCCAACAATCCCTCTCCTCCCGGGAAAGCCCCGGGCTGGGGCGCCTGCTGATCGGCTTTGTCATTGGCCTGGTCATCACGCTGTTCCTGTTCTGGTTCATGCAGTACATGATCGCCATTGCTGACCGGAGCCTGGACGAAAGTGATCGTGGCGCGCTCGTGGACTTTGTCCGCGTGCAGCGCGACGAGAGCATCCAGCGTAAATCGCCCAAGCCCGAAAAGCCGCCACCCCCGGACGCCCCGCCACCGCAGCCGCCCACGCCGCAGCTGGACAACCTCGACCCGACCGCAGAGACCATCGCCATTGATTCGGCGCCGGTGCAGACGGACATCGAGATGACCGGCGGCTTCAGCCTGGGTGTCGGTGAAGGCGACTACCTGCCGATCGTGAAGGTCGCGCCGATCTACCCGCAGCGTGCGCTGTCCCGAGGGACGGAAGGCTACTGCGTCGTGGAGTACACGGTGACCCGGCAGGGCACGATTCGAGATCCCTTCGTGATCGAGAGCCAGTGCACCAGTTCGCTGTTCCACCGCGCTTCCGTGCAGGCGGCCATGAAGTTCAAGTACAAGCCCCGCGTCATCGACGGCCAGGCCGTGGAAGTCCCGGGTGTACAGAACAAGTTCACCTTCGAGATCCAAGAGTAAACCGCCATGAACCGAAACAAGCGTAAACATGTGAGAGCCGCCAGCCTGCTGCTGTCGGTCGCGCTCGGTGTGGCCGGTGTTCCCTACGCCCAGGCGCAGGATGGCAGCGACCGCGAGACCAAGCAGACCGTGGCCATGAGCCAGAAGGTCTACGAGGCCCTGACTGAAATCCAGGGCCTGGTCGAAGCCAAGCAGTACAGCCAGGCCGACGCCCTCATCAAGCAGAGCCTGGCGAACGAGAAACTGGAACCGTACGAGCGGGCCCAGTTCTGGAACCTGACGGCGTACTCCTACTACCTGCAGGAACGCTACAAGGACGCGATCGGCGCCTATGACCAGGTCATGGCGCAGCCGGAGCTTCCGGAAGCCCTGCAGCAGTCCACGCTGAAGACGAAAGCGCAGCTCCAGGCGATCACCGAGGACTACCGCGGTGCACTGGCCACCGTCGACCAGCTGATGAAGCTGGTGCCGAACCCCTCTGCCGATGTCTACATGGTGCAGGGCCAGGCCTACTTCCAGCTGGGTGAGTACGACAATGCCCTTGGCCCGATCAAGACGGCCATCGACATGAACCGTGCCCAGGGCGTGACGCCGAAGGAGAACGACCTGCTCCTGCTTCGCGTGATCTACTACGAGAAGAAGGACTTCCAGAACATGATCGCCGTCCTGGAAGAGCTGATTACGCTCTACCCCAAGGACACCTACCTGCTGACCCTGGCCGGCGCCCATTCCGAACTGGGCGATACCGAGAAGCAGCTGGTGATCGTGGAAACCCTGTACGAGAAGGGCTACCTGAAGACGCAGTCGCACATCGTCAACCTGGCCAATCTCTACCTGCTGCACGGCGCGCCTTTCAAGGCGGCCACGGTTCTGGACCGGGAGATTGACGCCGGAACGGTCGAGGCCAACGAGCGCAACCTGCGACTGCTGTCACAGTCCTGGTTCACCGCGCGCGAGGACGAGAAATCGATCCCGCCGCTGCGCCAGGCGGCCCAGCTGTCCAACGAAGGCGAGCTCTACATCCGCCTGGCACAGTCCTACCTGAACCTGTCGGACTGGGACAACGCTGCCGAGGCGCTGGAAAGGGGCCTGCAGTTGGGTGACCTGAGCCGGCGTGACACGGCGAACGTGATGCTGGGCATGTCGTATTTCAACCAGAAGAAGTTCAACCAGGCCCGCCGTGCTTTCGAAGCGGCCATGTCGGATGACCGCAGCCGCCGTACGGCGCAGCAGTGGATCAGCTACGTGGACAGCGAAATCAAGCGTGCCGAACTGATGTCGCAGGAGTTGCCCGAACAGGCGACCCCGGATGTCCTGAACGAAATGCTGGATGATTCGACTGGGCAGTAGTCCCCGCACTGGCATCCACGGCCTGTTACCCGGGTCGTGAATGAACTGAGAAACCCCGGTGGTGAGAACCCCGGGGTTTTTTAGTGCGCGACGTTCTCGAGTGAACGGAACCTGGAACGGGACCAGGCCACCCGTTCGTTCGGCGGCGGCGTCTCGTCCCCGGCTTCGGCGTCAACGGCTTCCAGCCGCGCACCCAGGCCGCCCCGGTTGGCAATCTGGATGTTCAGGCCGGGGCGGGCGTTCAGCTCCAGGATCATCGGGCCCAGGTCGCGGTCGAGCACGATGTCGACGCCCAGGTAGCCCAGCTCAACGGCCTCGTAACAACGCGCCGCCATGTCCAGTACCTGGTCCCAGCCCGGCACCTTGAAGCCCGCGATGTCCGACCCCGTGTCCGGGTGGAACGACTGCGCGGAATTGCCCGACACGCCGCCGAATGTCTGGCCCGTGCACAGGTCGATGCCAACGCCAATCGCTCCCTGGTGCAGGTTGGCCTTGCCGTGCGACTGGCGCGTCGGCAGCCGGGTCATGGCCATCACCGGGTAGCCGCGGTAAACAATCACGCGGATATCCGGTACGCCCTGCCAGGTCAGCTTGCTGAACGCCGGGTCGAAATGGACCAGCGACTCGATCATGGCGACGTCAGGCCGGCCACCCAGTGAATACAGGCCACCGATGACATTGGTCAGGTGGTGGCCCAGGTGGTCCTGGTCGACCAGGCCGCCATCGGAATCGACGTAGTAATCGGCCTTGCGGTCGGTGATGACCATGATTCCGTCACCACCGCTGCCATGTGCGGGCTTGATGACGAACTCTTTCGCACCGGCCAGGATGCCGTCAATATTGCGGGTCTCGCGATTCGAGCGCACCACGCCCAGCAGGTCCGGCACGGCCAGTCCTTCGCGCAGCATGCGCGCCTTGCACAGCACCTTGTCGTCGACCAGCGGATAGAACCGCCGCTGGTTGTGGGCAAAGATGTAATCGCCGTTACGCCGGTTCAGGCCCAGCACCCCGGCGCGATTCAGGCGCAGGTAACGTCCCAGCATGTCAGCCGCCCTTGCCGCTGTCCGGCGCCGGGCCCTGCTTCGGGTCCTGCTTCGGGTCCAGCTGGCGGAAGCGGAACAGTTCGGTCACGCGGAAGCCGGTATAGCGGCCCAGCATGATGATCAGGCCCAACACCGCCAGGTTCACTTCCGGGAACACAGCCACCCAGTAACCCAGGATGTCGATGGACATGACGACGTAGGCCAGCGCGGCCATCACCAGGCTGCCGATACCCTCGCGGATGCTGGTGAGCGCACCGCGCTCCTCCCAGACCACCGACATGCGCTCAATCACCATCGAGATGATGATCATCGGGAACAGCGAGACCGACAGGCCGGTATCGATGCCGAAGTGGTTGCTGACAATGCTGATGACCGTCATCAGCAGCACGACGATGGTCACCACCGCGGCCAGGCGCGGCACCAGCAGCAATCGCAACCGCTCCAGGTAGAAACGGAAGAACAGGCCCATTGCGACGATCAGTACGAACAGGGCCAGGCCGCGCAGCAACTCGGTCTCGCGGAAGGCCAGCGCGATCAGCACCGGCGCGAACGTGCCGAAGGAACTGAAGCCGACAATGTTCCGCATGATGACAATGATCAGGATACCGAACGGCACCAGCAGCAGGATCTCGTAGACCGCCTGGGTCTGGATCGGTAACTGCAGGATCGACACCTGCCCCACCCCGATTCGTTCGGCCGATGCCCGCTCACTGGCCAGGTCCAGGGAACTGACCATCTGCCGGCGCACGGACACCTGGAAGTCGCGAACATGCGCGCCGTCGGCGGTCACCAGTTCCGGAGAGCCGGTGGACCAGACCAGGAAACGCTCCGGCAGGCCCTGGCGACCCGTCTTTGGATCGAAGACCAGCCATTGCTGGTCGTTGTAGACCCCGATCAATGTCTGCAGGTCAACGCGCCGCACGTCGCCCTCGGGTACGAAGCCGTGAATCTGCAGGGTCGGGATGCGTGCGCCGGCCAGCAGCGTCTGGATGAGCTCGATACGATCCTGCGGGCCGTGCACTTCCGACAGGAACAGCGCCATGCTCTCATTCGGCGTCGCCGAGTTCAGTTTCGCCAGCATGGCTGCGGCAAACGTCCGGGTGTCGGCGGAGGCCTGGCGAACCTCGGTCACGATGTCGATCAGGGCGGTCCGGAACGGCTCCTGCAAATCCGGAACGGCGGGATAGACCGGCGGGCCGGCAATATCGCGGCGGGCCCCGCCCTGGCTGATCCGCGCACGGTAATAAAGCGTGCGGTCCTCGGGCAGCCGGCGGATGGCCCAGTCAGCCTGGCGCGCGCCGGGCGAGTCGTCGACGGTGAGCCCGAAACCGCGGGAAATATAGTGCTCCTCGGCCACGGAGAAGCCCGGCGGGCTGGACGGCAGGCGCAGGGCCACTTTCACCGGACCACCACGGCGCTCCAGTTCCACCTTGGCCTGGATGGACCAGGTCTCGGTGGTCATGTCCGGACGTGTCGGGAAACCCAGGCCGGCAATTTTCTGCCAGGTGATGACGGCGCTCACGACGATCAGGAACAACGCCAGGACCAACCACTGGTAGTTCCGTTTCACACGCGCCATGATTCACCTACCGAAATGATTTTCATATGGTTTTTAGTTTTCGGGCAAGAGTGAAATTATACCTGTTACGCGCGCGGCGCAACGTTTCTTTCCGTACCGGTAAGTGGCGTCGTCAACTGCCCCAGTCCTTCGATCTCCACCGTGTACTCATCACCCGGCCGCATCCACTGCCGCTCTTCCCGGCCCAGGATGACGCCCGCCGGCGTCCCGGTCACCAGCAGGTCACCCGGCTCCAGGGTCATGTAGCGACTGGCGTACGCGACCAGCTCTGCCACGGTGAAAATCATGTCGGCGGTGTTCGAATCCTGCCGCAGTTCGCCATTCAGCCATCCACGGATGGCCAGGTGCTGCGGATCAAAGCCATCATCCGGCACCACCAGGTACGGCCCTGTCGGCAGGAAACCGTCCGGGGTCTTGCCCAGCAGCCACTGGCCCGACGCGAACTGCAGGCGGCGATCACTGAGGTCGTTGGCATTGAAGTAACCCAGCACTTGATCCAGGGCGTTCTCCGGCTTCACGCCCCGGGTGCGCCGGCCGATCATCACGCCCAGCTCGGCCTCGTAGTCCACGCGGGTCAGGCCGCTGATATCGACGGTTTGCCGGTGCCCGGCGAGCGTGTTGGAAAACTTGCTGAACAGCACGGGCTCGGCCGGCGCCTGGCCACCGGTTTCACGGGCATGCGCGCGATAGTTCAGGCCGACACAGATGATCTTCCCGGGGCGGCCGTACACGGGGCCGGGCCGCCAGGTTTCCGCCACTTCGTGCAGCGGGCAATGGCCGCCTTCCGCCTTCTCGGCCAACTGCCGCAAAGCGTCCAGGCCACGATCGACGTCTGCAAGCAGCGTCGCCATTGATGGCGGTGCGCCCAGCGCCACCGCGATGGGTGCATCGCCAATGCAAAGGTGCCCGCCGCTGAATGCGAGAAACAGGTCTTCCCCTTCGCTGAACAAGCGCATGTGTCTTTCCTGGTCGTGTGCCCGAGATCGGTATTGTCGCCGTTGGCACGGGGATTTGAAACGCCTGTCATCACAATGGGTGCTTGCCGTGCCTTCGCACGGTCAGCTATGATGAGCGAAAAATGTAACCGCTTACATTTTAACGACAACCATCGACCGGCGACCACAGGACTGGCCCCGGCACGACGGGAGCCCGATTTGAAAATGCTGACCCGCCTGGTGCTGCTGATGGCAGCCTGTGGCCTGACTTTCCCGGTACTTTCCACGCCCGCATCGAACGTGGAGCGTCTCTATTTCATCGGCCAGGACCTGGACGCGCTGCGTGGATTCTACGCATCGGACTGCTGTGCGAAACCGGATGGGGTGACCGCGTACCTGTCACTTTATCGCCTGCTGGAAGGCGAAGATGCCGGGGGACTGGGTTACCGCGCCGATGGCACCGCCATCCAGCCCGAGGCCAGCTGGGGCGCAGGGCGTGTCGACGCACGAGCGTCCATCGAATCTTTCGGCGCCCGGGAACTGGCCATCGGCCTGTTCATCGCCGAAAACGACCAGCCCGGTGGCCTGGGAATGATCGCTGGCGGTGAATTCGACGCCGAAATCGATCACCTGGCGCGGTTCATTGACACGGTCGACGGCCGCGTGTTCCTGCGCGTGGGCTACGAATTCGACGGCACCTGGAACCACGGCCAGGACAATCCCGAAACCTACAAGGCGGCATGGCGGCATATCGCCGACCGGCTGCGTACCCACGAACTCGATAACCTGCGGTTGACCTGGCAGGCCGGCGCTTCAATCATCGACGATATCCTCGAGAAACGGCACGAGGACATCCGCGACTGGTACCCGGGCGACAACTACGTCGACTGGATGGCGCTGTCGTGGTTCATGGCGCCCGACGCCATGCCCGCCATCGATACCGATGGTTACGTGCCGGCATCGTCCGGTGCGCTCGCCATGGAAGTGGTCGATTTCGCCCGCGAGCGCGGCAAGCCCGTGCTGATCGCCGAGTCGACGCCGCAGGGCTACGACATCGAGGTCGGCTTCAAGGCGAATATCGGACCCATGTTTGACGGCGTGGCCGGTGAAAACCGCCAGCATCGATCGTCAAGCGCCATCTGGAACGAATATTACGCGCCGCTGTTCGCATTCATGAACGACCACGCCGACGTGGTGCGTGGCCTGGCGTATATCAACGTCGACTGGAACAGCCAACCGATGTGGGGGCCGCCTTACACCAGCGGGTACTGGGGCGACAGCCGTCTCGAGGCCAATCCCTGGATCGCCGCGAAGTTCGACGCGGCGGTGGCCGCCTGGAAGGCGCTGCCCCGATGACCTCCAACACCCTGAACGCCTTCCGCTACGCCCTGTTGATCGCACTGGGCGGGTTTGTCTTCGGGTTCGACGCTTCGGTGATCGGCGGTGTTGTCGGCTACGTGTCCTCGCAGTTCGACCTGGCGCCCTGGCAGGTCGGCACCGTGGTCAGCATACCCACGCTGGCGGCGGTACTGGCCTCGCTGACCATCGGCTGGCTGTCGGACCTGTGGGGCCGACGGCCGGTCTTGCTGGCGCTGGCGGCGCTATATGTCATCAGCGCCACGGCCTCCATGCTGGCCACCGGTTTCGTGTCCCTGGCGGTAGCCCGCGGTATCGGCGGCTACGCCTTCGGTGCCCTGGCACTGGCCCCGGTCTACATCGCCGAACTGTCGCCGGCGCACCTGCGCGGGCGCATGGTCGCCATCAACCAGATGACCATCGTGGTCGGTATTTCGGCCGCCTACTTCAGCAACCTGTGGGTACAGACCATGGCGGGCTCGGGCGCCGCCTGGACCGTCGGTACGGGCCTGGCCGCCGAGCCGTGGCGCTGGATGCTGGGCATGGAGTTGCTGCCCGCACTGGCGTGGCTGCTGGCGCTGATGACGGTACCGGAAAGCCCGCGCTGGCTGGCGACGAAGAGCCGGTGGGAATCGGCCCGGCAGGTCCTTGACAGTATCCTGCCGAAAGCGGAAATCGACATCGCCATCGCCGAGATGCGCGGCCTGATCGAGGCCGCGAAGGCGGCCGGCCAGTCACGCTTCGCTGACCTGCTGTCGAAACGTATTCGTTTTGCCCTGCTGATCGGCTTCATCATCGCGGTCATCCAGCAGATCACCGGCATCAACACGGTATTCTTCTACGCCACCACCATCTTTGAGCAGAGCGGCGTCGGCACCAACGCGGCCTTCGCGCAGGCGGTACTGGTCGGCCTGATCAACGTGACCTTCACGATCATTGCCATGGCGCTGATCGACCGGCTGGGGCGCCGCCCGTTAATGCTAATCGGGCTGGTGGGTGTGACCGTGAGCCTGGCGGTGGTCGCCTGGGGCTTCGGCACGGCCACCTACGTGCTGGGCGCAAACGACCTGTCCGCCCTGCCCGCTGAGCTGAACGCATCGCTGCTGCAGCCGCTGGTTGGTACCGTTTACGACAGTGACGTCGCCTTCAAGACCGCGGTCGCCCAACTGGTCGGCGATGCTGCCCTGCGCGACCACCAGGCGGCGCTGCTGAATGCCGCGATGACCGGCAACCCGAAACTCATCCTGGCCGGCATCCTCGGCTTTGTCGCCTCGTTCGCGCTGTCGCTGGGCCCGGTGATGTGGGTATTCCTGTCGGAGATCTTCCCCAACCGCGTGCGCGGCGTTGCCATCTGCATGATCACCGTGTTCAACTCCGGCACCAGCTGGCTGGTGCAGTTCCTGTTCCCGATCCAGCTCGGCACCATGGGCATCTCCGGCGTGTTCGCGGTCTATGCCGGGTTCGGCTTGCTGGGCCTGGTCCTGGTGGCAAGGTTGATGCCGGAAACCCGGCAGCTCAGCCTGGAGGAAATTGAGCGGCAGATGGCGGCGCGGGCAGGCGCGCCGATTGACGAAGGCGCCGGCGGTTCGCGTTGAAACTGCGATGGGGAATCGTCGGGACCGGCCGCATGGCCGACTGGTTCTGCAGCGACTTTCACGCCGTCGACAACGGTACCCTGGCGGCGGCCTGTTCGCGGGACCCGCAACGGGCAAAGTCCTTCGCTGAAGCCCACGGCATTGCGCGGGCCCACGCCGGCCTGGATGCCCTGCTGGCAGATCCAGACGTCGATATTGTCTACATCGCAACTCCCCACACCGCGCACTACGACGCGGTTCGGGCGGCGCTCTCGGCCGGCAAACACGTCCTTTGTGAAAAACCGCTGGTCACCCGGGTGACGCATGCGTGCGCCCTGGTCGAACACGCCGAAGCAAACGGCCGCTACCTGGCCGAGGCGCTTTGGACCTGGCACCTGCCCGCCATGCGCAAGGCCGTGGGCTGGATGAACGATGGCCGTATTGGCAGGATCCTGCAGGTCGACACCAGCTTCGGGTACCCCGTTCCGTTCTCCGCCGGGCAGCGGGAATGGAATGACGGCGACGCGGGTGGGGTGCTCCGGGAAATGGGTATTTACCCCGTGGCCATCAACCGGCTGTTTGTGGAGGGGCCACCGCGCGACATCCAGGTCACGCACCGCAAGGCACCCAACGGCGTTGAGTCCCATATCGCGGCCATTTTTGACCAGGGACAGGCCATTTCTTCGCTTTCAACATCGATGCTGGCCCGGCTCGGAAACGGCGCGACCATCACCGGGGAACTTGGTCGAATCGAGATTCCGGATGCGTTTCGTGCCGACGAGTGCAGCCTGTATGAACTGGATGAACGGGTCGCGCATTTCGAAGCGCCCAGGGACACACGCGGCTATCACTACCAGGCGGTGGATGCCGGCCGCGATATCGCCGCCGGGCGCCTGCAGTCCTCGATTGTTCCGCTATCCGCAAGCCTGGCGTTCCAGCAAGACATGGCCGCCATCCTGGCGCGGATCCGCCAAGAGTAACACCCCGCTCAGGGCCGGGCCGCGCTGTCCCCTGGCTGTCTCCGCACCAGCACTTCCCGCGTCGAGAAGCGGTAACGCATGTTGCGATAGACACAGATATCGGTCACATCGTCCGGCACACCGTGGGGCGCGGCGCGAAAATTGGTCGAAACCCGCCAGTGCCCCACCACCGGCAGCACGCGGTGCCAGCAATGGCCGTGCAGCAATACCAGGTCGCCCTTGCGCGGTGACAGGATGACCTGGTCCGGCAGGTCTTCATGCGGCTCACCCACGGTCAGCTCACCCAGGCGGTGTGAACCGGGGCGCACGCCCAGCTGACCACCGTTTTCAGAAACAATGTCACGGGTATAGACCAGCCGGTTCAGGTTGTACCGGCCGGTGGCTTCGGGTGGGCAGTCCTGGTGCCAGGCCTGGCCGGCCGTGCCGGCGCTGGAGAACATGACCATGCAGTACTGGGATGTCCAGGCCTCGCCCAGCAACTGCCGCGTCAATGACGCCAGGCCCGGGTCGTTTTCGATGGCATCAAACGCCTGAACACCTTCACGCTGGGGGAACCAGGGTACGACCTCGGTTTTGGTGCCTGAGATGAACGCATCGTCGTGGTCGAACCCGGGCCGGTCGCCAAAGTGCGCGTAAATCAACTCGTGCAACTGGTCCATCAGGCCGGCGTCGAAAAACCCCGGCAGGTGCAGGTAGCCGTCGTGCAGGAAGCGTGCATGGAGCGTTTCCAGCTTCACGCGTCGCCACCGATGGCCCGGGCCGATTCGCGCACGACCAGCTCGGGACGGAACGCGCGTTGCACCGGGTCACCCTCTAGGCCGTAGACGTTCTGCAGCACCCACCGCCCGGCCATCTGGCCCATCTGGTCGACGGGATAGTCCACGGTGGTCAGTCGCGGGTACAGGTATCGCGCCCAGCGCGCGTTATCGAAACCGACAATGGACAGGTCTTCTGGGATCGAAAAGCCACGCGAGCGGATCACCGACATCGCGCCGGCCGCCATTTCATCGTTGGCGCAGACCACGCCGGTGAACGCCTGGCCGGAATCCAGCAGTTCGCCCATGGCCCGGCTGCCGCCCGCTTCGTGGTAATCGCCCACGGTTTCCAGCGCCGGGTCCGGCGCCAGGCCGTACTCCGCCAGGGCGCGCTTGTGTCCCTCCAGGCGCGCCCGCGCATCGCCCAGCTCCAGCGGGCCGGCGATGTAGGCAATCTGCCGATGCCCCAGGTCCAGCAGCGCTTTCGTTGCCAGGTATCCACCGTGTTCGTTGTCCAGCACGATGCAGTGGTCTTCCATGCCCTCAATGCTTCGGTTGATGAACACCAGTGGCGCGCCGCTGGCCTGGCACTTTTGCAGGAATTCATCGGACAGCGCCTCGATATGCAGGATCAGAGCGTCACAACTGCGGTCGATCAGGAACTCGACGCCCTTTTCCTCCTTGGCGCGGTCGTTGTGGCCGGTGGCGAAAATGGCAATCTTGCCGGCCTCGCGCAGCACTTTCTCAATGCTGCTGACCATGGCGCCGAACACCGGGCCATGAAGCTCCGATACCAGCACGCCCACGCAGTTGGTGCGGTTGGTGGCCAGCGACTGGGCGATCGAGTTGGGGCGGTAATCCAGTTCCTTCATGGCCGCCTGCACTTTTTCGCGGGTGCGGGCGCTGACCCGGTCGCTGTTATTGACGACACGTGAAACCGTCGCCAACGACACGCCGGCAAGCCTGGAAACCTCGTAGATGGTGGCCATCAGCGCCGCCCCTGCAGGAATGCCCGCCAGGCCTTGGCACTGTCTTTCAGCGTCCGTTCCTGGGTGTCGAAATCGACATGCACCAGGCCGAAACGCTTGGTGTAGCCCTCGGCCCATTCAAAATTGTCCATCAGGCTCCAGTGGAAATAACCCCGCAGGTCAACGCCGGCTCGAGCAGCGGCATCCACGGCGTCCAGGTGCTGCTGGATGTATTGACCCCGTCGCGGGTCGTTCACGATGCCATCAACCCGCTCGTCAGGCAGCGCGATGCCGTTTTCGGTGACCAGAATGGGTGGCAGTTCGTAGCGTGAGTCCAGGTCGACGAGCAGTTCTTCAAGACCCTGCGGGTAGACTTCCCAACCCATATCAGTCAGGTGTGGGCCTTGCGGAGGCACCGGCTCGAACCCGCGCTCGCCGCCATGGCGATACACGGTACGCGTGTAGTAATTGACGCCGAGGAAATCGATCGGGTGACTGATGGTGGCCATGTCGCCCGCTTCGATATCGGGGCGCTCATCGGCGGCGAGGTGTTCCATCACTTCCGGGTACTCACCGCACAACACGGGGCGGGCGTACCACTGGTTGTAGAGGTCATCCGCCATTCGCGCCGCCCGGGCATGTTCCGGCTCGGGACCGGCGGGGTGACAGGGACTGAAGTTCAGCACGATGCCATTGAGCGCATTCGGGCAATTGTCCGCCAGGACCGGCATGGCCAGGCCATGCGCCAGCAACAGGTGATGCGCCGCCTTGATGCCGTACTGGGTGCCGGACAATCCCGGCGCGTGTATGCCCATGCCATATCCCAGGTGGGCGGCGCACCAGGGCTCATTCAGCGTGGCCCAACTATGGACGCGATCACCCAGCGCACGACTGGCGATGTCGGCGTAGTCCGTGAAGCGCTTCGAGGTATCACGGCGCAACCAGCCACCGGCATCTTCCAGGTGTTGCGGAAGGTCCCAGTGATACAGCGTGACGAAAGCGCGAATGCCCGCCCCGGCCAGGCCATCCAGGAGCCGGCGGTAGACATCGAGCCCGGCCTCGTTGGGGCTGCCATCTTCACGGATGATCCGCGGCCAGGACAGCGACAGGCGATAGGCATCCACACCCATGTCCTTCATCAGGGCCACGTCTTCCGGCCAGCGATCCAGGTGGTCACAGGCCACCAGGCCGTTGCTGCCGTCGCGAATCTTGCCGGGTTGTTCGCAGAACGTATCCCAGATACATTTCAGGCGGCTTTCGGCAGCGCCCTCAATCTGGAATGACGATGTGGCGACACCAAAAAGAAAATCATCCGCCAGCAATGGCGAGTCTTTGGGCAACTTCAGGTTCAAGGGAAACTCGATCGGGCCAGTACGCTGTTATTGTTTGCAGTCGTTAGTGTAAGCGCTTTCATCCTGCAGTTCCACAACTCCGGTGAGAGGAACAATCAGCCGCCATTAAGCAGGTAAAAGCGATGAACACCTTTAAAAACCCTCATTACCGTAATAGTTCACAGGACTAAGGCGCGGCTGCCGGGCAATAACTGGCGACATAGTCTGCATGCGCCGGCAGGCGCGCCACCGTTTGCGCCACGCCCTGGCGGATTTCATCCAGGAAACGCCGCAGTTCATCGTCGCCCAGCATGTCGACCACCGGGTGATACTGTTCCGGCTCAACCCCCTGCCCCAGCATGACCTGGGTCCAGGAATTCTCCGCAAACAGCTCGGTAGAGACCTTGAACACCCGTCCCGATTCCCGGAACAGCGCGATGCGGTGAGCCAGCGAATCCGGAATCTCCATGTTGCGACAATGGCGCCAGAACGCGGAATCATCCCGCCGGGTCACATGATAGTGGAGGACGATGAAATCCCGGATGTGCTCGATCTCGAACGCCGTTTGTCGATTGAACTCGTCGATGTCGGAAGGCGCGATTCCCTGGTGGGGAAACATCTGCAACAGGTGAATCAGGCCGCGCTGGATCAGGTGGATACTGGTGGACTCCAGCGGCTCCACGAAACCGCTGGCCAGGCCCAGCGCGATACAGTTTTTCTTCCAGTGGCGCAGCCGGGTGCCGGTCCGGAACCGGATGACCCGCGGGTCCGTGCGTCGTTCACCCTCGATGCTGTCGAGCAACAACCCGGTGGCGGCGTCATCGTCGATATAACGGCTGCAGAACACCAGTCCGTTGCCCACGCGGTGTTGCAGCGGGATCCGCCATTGCCACCCGGACGCGTGTGCGATGGAACGCGTGTAAGGAATCGCGGGCCCGGTCGATTCGGTCTGGACGGCCACCGCACTGTCGCAGGGCAGCCAGTGCGACCAGTCCTCGTAACCGGCGTGCAGCGTCTGCTCGATCAGCAGGCCACGAAACCCGGTGCAATCGATAAACAGGTCACCTTCGATCGTTTTCCCACCTTCCAGCGCCAGCGCGGTGATGTCGCCCGAATCCGGGTCGGTCCGGACCTGCTCGATGCGGCCTTCCTGGCGGTGCACACCCAGCTTCTCCGAAAAAGTCCTCAGGAACGCCGCGTAGAGCGTCGCATCGATGTGATAGGCGTAATTCAGGCCGTTCTTCGGCAGGTGGGCGAAGCGGTTGGCCTCGGAGGCCTTCAGTTCCGGGCAGTATTCGCCGTAGTCCCCGGCAATGCCCATGCGCCGCCCCTTTAGCCAGAAGTGCAGGAACGCGGCCGACCAGTGATCCTGGCCGGTATTGCCGAATGAATGGATGTAATCCTCGCCAACATCGCGCCAGCTCTCAAACGCGATACCCAGTTTGAATGTACCCTGGCAGGCGGCCATGAAATCCTGTTCCCGGATTCCGAGCAGGCGGTGGAAGGTCATCAGCGGCGGGATGGTCGCCTCGCCGACGCCGACGGTGCCGATCTGGTCGGACTCCACCAACGTGATGTCAATGACCTTGCCCAGCGTCTTCGAGAGTGCGGCGGCCGCCATCCACCCGGCGGTGCCGCCGCCGGCGATGACCACTTTGCGTATCCTGCGATCGGTCATGGTTCCCTATCCTCGCCTGACCGGCTCAACGCTTGAGCCGGTTCAGCAGTTCGGCCCGCAACCGCCGGGCCATCTGTTCATCGATATCACCCAGCACACCGCGCCATCCCGGCGGCAGGTGCGCAACGGCTTCGTCATCTTCGGCAAACACGTGCGAGGCGAATATGTCACGCCACGCGCGGCGCTGGGCCGCGGGCAGGCCACGCAGGTTCAGCAACGCCAGTTTCAGCGCATCCACGGGTGCGCCCATCCAGGCCGGCACCGTCCGCCACCAGGCGTTGACCAGCATGTTCAGGCCCGCGCCACTCCGGACGTGATGCCACCACATGCCGGGAATGTAGATCGCATCGCCAGGCTCAAGGTCGGCGATTCGGGCGTGATGCAGGGCTTCCCGGAAGCGCGGATGAGCCTCGAAATCCGGGGATTCAAAGTCCACCAGGCTGATTTCCTGGCCGGATGGCGTCGGGTCCAGCGGGCCGATATAGAGGTTGTCGCGCTGGTCCGGCGGAAACAACGTGAAACGCCGGCGTCCGGCGACCACCACGGCGATGTTGTCCGGCATGTCGTAGTGCGCGGCAATCACCGTGCGATTACCGATCCACGCATTGACCAGTGCTTCGCGCTCGCCCAGCGGCAACGGGTTGGCGTCCATAAAGCCCGGCAGGCAACGGTGGATGTCAGTGGAGCCCATGTAGACGGTCGGCGCGGCGACATCATCTTTCGTGCCATCGACCTGGGCCAGCAACTGCCGCAGGCCGATCCGGACCGGTTCGAAATTAAAGCGGCCAGGCTCGTCCCCATAGAACACCCTTCCCCGCGCGGCTGCCGGCAGGGTATAGGCCACCTGCGACGCACCGGCATCAAAACCCAGCAGGTACCGGCTGACCGTCGCGGCGCCGTCACGCGCGGCCATGACTGCCGGCCAGGTGGATGCCAGCCCACGAATGACGACCGGAACGCCATCGTCACCCAGCTCATCCAGCAGCGCAGGCAGTTGTGCCGGCGCAACGTCATCGCGCTCCGGCAGGCGGTTGTCGGTCCCGGGCGTCATTAACGGGCCTGGCGGGCCTCGCGGCGGCGAATCAGCCCGCCGATGTTCGACAGCGACGCAATCGCCATGAAAATCGCCTGCAGGTAGCCCCGTTTGTTCAGGTCCTCCAGCACATCACCGCCCAGTTCGTGCAGGTGTTCCTCGTTGATGGTGTAGTAACCAGCCAGGCGATGCGTGGCGCCATCCGCGGTTTCAACGTCCAGCGAGAACAGTTCCAGCAGGTCATGCTTTACCAGCGCCTCGACAAACGGCGCGCAACCCATGAACCCCAGGTGCAGTGTGTGTAGCTGCGAACTGACCCGGTCCAGGAACGGGCTGGTGCCGCCGTGCTCCAGGAATAACCTTTCGCCACGTTCGGCGCTGACCCTCGGGTGATCCAGGTCGATGTGGATCAGCACCTCGTCTTCCGCTTCACCCGGCGCGCCATCGCGACGTTTGCCCAGCAGGAATGGCTGGCGCGTCACGCTCAGGGGCACGTAGGCCGCATCCCAGTGGCTGCCCTCCAGGAAGAGATTTTCGCGGTCTTCAAATCCGAACATGGCAACCGGCTGGAACTGGCCGGTCTGCTGGTCCTTGTAGAAAAAGATGGGGTACTCCGCCTGCAGGTTCCGGAATTCCGCTGGAAAGGTCAGCGCGCACATGGTGTCGTCGCCGAACGCCGCGGCGTGGTCGGTGATCACGCGCAGGTCCGCATGGTCGATATTGTTAAGCAGGGCGTGTTGTGCCATTGGGTTTTGCTTCCGGGGTCAGTAACGGGTGTTCAGGGTCATTCGCGGGTGGTGAAGTCCAGCAGTTCACGGTGCGCTGGCAGGCCCGCCAGCCATTGCTCTCGCTGGCGGGCGGCAAGGTCGACTTCAAGCCGCGCTGCGTCATTGTATCGCTGGTCGGTTGGTTCGCCGGCCCAGGCCGGCTCGAAACCCATGCCATTCAGGACATAGGCATAGCTCGCAGAGGGAAAGACCTCCTCGATACGATCGAAATCGTGCCGGCTGGGCGCCCGGTGGCGCCACTGCGACAGGCGGTCCGCCAGTCCGTCGGGGCAGGTTTCCGCCAGGCGCTGGTCGCGCCAGTACACACTGTCGTCGCGCCGGCTCAGCACGTAGTGCAGCTTCAGGAACTCGACGACGCGTTCCCAGCGGTACCGGCACCGTTCATTGAAGCGCGCGGCCACTACGCCCATGTCTCCCCGGGTCATCGGCAGGTGGTCGCGTATCGCCGCCGCCGCCAGTTCGACCAGCGCCAGCGCGGATGCCTCGAGCGGCTCGATGAATCCCGCGGAAACACCAACCGCCACGCAGTTGCGATGCCAGCAGGTTTCACGGTAACCCGGTTCAAACGCCAGCAGCCGGGGCGCGCCGACCTGGTCCGGATCCACACCGCACTCGTTTCGCAGGTAATCCGCCAGGACACGTTCCGCCCCCGCCGCATCGCAATGCGATGTCGAGTGCACGTACCCCAGCCCGCGCCGCGTGGGCAGGCCGATATCCCAGATCCAGCCCGCATCCCGCGCGCTCGACAGGGTGCGGGTGGCGACGGGCGCATCGGGTGCAGGATAAGGCGCCTGAACCACAAGCGCGGCATCGTTCAGCATCCACTGCCGCACCGACACGAACGGGACACCATAGTGCCGACCCAGCAGGCGCGCGCCGAACCCGGTGCAGTCCACGAACAGGTCGGCGCCCAGCCGTCCATGTTCGCGCACCGTCACCGCGGCGATATCGCCGTTGTCCGCGGCGATGACTTCATCGACATGACCGACAACATGCGCAACGCCCAGTCGGCGGGTGCAGTGTTCGCGCAGGAATTCACCGAAGCGGCCGGCATCCAGGTGATAGGCGTAGTTGGCCACGGCCGCGAAATCCGGCGTCCGGGCCTGTTTCGGCCCCAGGCCGGCCGCCGCGACCGCCGGCTGGGGGCTGACGATGTCCGCGTACGGCACTTCGAGGCGGTACGCGCGCCACCAGGGTGCAAGGTCCAGGTCACCCCATCCGCGCGGCGCCGTGAATGGGTGGTCGTAGCCCTCGCCACCACCGTCCCGCCAGCCCGTGAAACGGGTACCCTGCTTGAAGGACACGTCGCAGGCGCGAATGAACGTCTTCTCGTCAACGCCCATGTGGCGCAGCGTGTCGCGCATGCTGGGCCAGGTGCCCTCGCCCACGCCCAGCGTCGGCACATCGGGCGATTCCACCAGCGTCACTCTCGGGGCCAGCGAAGGGTGCGGATCACGTCCCGCCGCCAGCACGCCCGCCGTCAGCCAGCCGGCCGCGCCACCACCGACAATCACGATATTCCTGACCAGGCCGGCCATGTCAGCGGAACTCCAGGAAGATATTGGCCGTCAGGCGTCCCGTCGCCGGGTCGTCATCGATATCCCGCACCGGGTCGACCAGGCCGGAGTGCAGCAGGCTGCCGGGATAAACCAAAAGCCGATTCGGCCGGTAATCGACCTGTTCCACCAGTTCATAGTGATCGGTGGTGCCCTGGATATACCCTGCCGGCTCGCCGTGCTCGGCCACGTGACGCTCACCGGCCGCCAGGTACTCCGCCTTGCGCGAGGCGTCCAGTCGTTCGAAACCGGTCGGGCGGTGCCGGAAGAATCCGGTGCCGCCGAAATGACCGTCGGCCAGGTAATGCAGGATCGCCAGGTGCCCGGGCGCCAGGCTGTCGTAATGCGGCACCCGCTGCGAAACACTCAACCGGCCTGCCGGCGTGGCCACCAGCGAAAACACCGCGTTCAGTAGCTTCGGCTCCGCGCCGGCCGGCAGGTCAAAAGCGCGATAGAGCATCGGTAACAGCGGTTGCAGGATCGCGGTGACATAGGCCTCCGGCAGGCGCGCCCGGACACCGGGGTAGGCCGACGTCCCGTCGGGGCCGTAACCGTCATGCACGCGCCCGCGTTCCACCAGCGCCAACGTATCCACGAGGGCGTCGTCGATGACGATCAACGGCGTGGCTTCCCGGCCAATGCGCGCCAGCCGCGGCCGCGCCGCGGGATTGGCCGCATAGGGTTGCCCGGTTCCTGGTTGGGAGTCTCTGGTCACTGCAACAAAAGTCTCACACGAAAAAGCCGCTGCGAACAGCGGCCTTTCCGTTCAACGGCGAGGAGGCCGAATCAGTACGTCCAGCGAATGCCCGCCCCGTAACGCGCACCCGTCTGGGTGACGAACAGCGTCTGGAGGTCCGCACGTCCGTGAACCCGCGAGTACTCATTGGTCAGGTTGAAGCCCTCGAAGAACACCGTGACATTATTGTCGAAGGTGTAACTGACGATGCCGTCAAACTGGCCGTACTCTTCCACGTAGTTCGGGTTGGGCAGGCCAGTGCCGTCGAAACGGCCGGCGAGGAACTCGTCGCGCCAGTTATATGCCAGGCGCGCGATCCAGCCATTCTTGTCGTAGAAGGCCACCAGGTTGGCGGAGTCGCTCAGGCCCTCGATGGCGAACTGGTCATCGCGACTGGCGTTGTCGTACGCCAGGTCGGAATCGACCATGGTGTAGTTCGCGATCAGGCCGAAACCGCTCTCGCCGAACAGGTGCTGCCAGGCGATTTCCCAGCCGTCGATCTCGGCGTCTTTCTGGTTGGCGGGCACCTGGATATCAAACGTGGAAATCGTATCGCCGGGCTGCCCCGTGATGTAACCCGTGAAATTGCCGTTGGTGTCGGTGCCAGTGATCTCCACGTACTGGGAATCGGCGTAGTTTTCGAAGATGTACTGCCGTATGGCCACCAGGTCATTGCCGCCACCGGTCGCCGCGTTGGCCTCGTCATACCAGGCGCCCTGCGCCGGGTGTTCCAGGTCGAACGGGGTCTCCGTGATGGTGGACACGCCAACGTAGTTGGCCACGTCCTTGAAGAAGTAGCCCACCGAGAAGTAACTGCCCTCGTTGTAATACCACTCCAGGGAGACGTCGTAGTTGTCCGACTCCAGCGGCAGCAGGCCGGGGTCGCCCTGCTGGCCGGTACCGCCATTGATGCGGGCCAGGTCGTTCAGTGTCTGGCCACCCTGGATATCGCCCCAGCCCGGCCGGCCGATGGTCTTCGAGTAGCTGGCGCGCGCCACGAAGTTGTCGGTCAGGCTGACGTTGAAGTCCAGGTTCGGTAACCAGTAATCGTAGCTGCCGGTCAGCTCGGTGAAGTCCGGGGCGCCCTTGATCACCGAGAACTCGTTGGTGCCCACCCAGCGGATTTCCGTGGCGATGGGGACCAGCGCCGACGACGTCACGTCCGTTTCCTCGTAGCGTACGCCGGCGCGGAGGTTGGCCGGCATGCTGCCGATATCGAATGCCCAGCGCCACTGCAGGTAGCCGCTCAGCGACTCCTCGTTGGTGCGGCGATCCGTCGAGAACTCGTCCGTGGCGGCCATGGACTGGCCGCGGGTCGCCTCGGCGATGCCGGCGACGGTGTCGAAATCCCAGACGAACATCTGGTCGAACATCGCCGGGTTGTCATGCCCCGAGACGGCGTCGAACAGCGAGCTGATATCGCGAAGCTGCCAGACCTCGTCGGGGAAATCATCCGGGCTGCCGTTGCCGCCCCAGTCGTCGTATTGCACATTCGAGAATGCCGAGCGGTTGTTGACGTCGGTCGTCGTCACGCCGAAATCCAGGCTCATGGCGTCGGTCATGTCGAAGACGCCCGAGAACCGGGTCTGCTCAACTTCGGACTTCATGTAGGAATTCCGGAAGCTGGCGCCACCGGTCAGCATCAGCGACGCGTCAAGCCCGCCACTCGGAGTGTCCAGCAGGAGCACCGGGAAATCCTGGGAGAAATCGACACCCGTGGTGCCGCGGTAGAAACCCACGCCGCCCAGCGTTGAGTTGGTGCCGTAAGGGCTGGCGCGGCCGGATTCCGCGGTGGAATCATGGTAGTCCAGCGCGAAACTCAGGCGATCCGTGGCATTCCATTCCAGGTTGACACCGAAGGAATCGTTCTCGTTCTTGTTGCCGTACTTGGCGCCGCCCGAACCGATATCGGACGTGGCCGGGTCGATGATCTCGGTGTACATGATCGGCGCGGCTACCGGGCCGTCCGTCCACGAAGACACCGAGGGGCCGAAGTTGAACCAGGCGGAGAAGTCGTTTCGCTTCGTCTGGATTTCCTGTTCGGACATGGTGTAGTCCAACGTGGCGGTGAACGACTCGACCGGCCGCCACTGCAGCACCAACTGCCCGTTAAGACGCTCGCGTTCCAGTTCATTCAGGCTGTAGAGAATATTCTGCGGCACCGAGTACAGGTCGCCCGGGTCTGGCCGGTTGGTGATGTTTTCCGAACCTGGCGTACCCGGCAGCGGAATGGTGCCCCAGTTGACCTCGTCGCCGGCAAACCGTTGCCAGCCGCTGTTTACGCCGGCCTGGTTGTAGCCGAAGCTGCGATCCTGGTAGACCGCCGACACGGCAACACCGAACTTGCCATCGGCAAAGGTATCGCTGTAGATACCGGAAACCTCCGGAGTCCAGCTCTTGGTCGGGTCGGACTTGTCGAACACGGCCTTGGCGCCCAGGCTCAGGGCACGGTCGTCCATGTCCAGCGGGCGCGCGGTCAGGATGTTGATCGTGGCGCCAATGCCGCCCGTAGGGATATCCGAGCGGCCGGTCTTGTAAACCTCGACCGCGGCCACGGACTCGGAGGCCAGGTTGGAGAAGTCAAACGCACGTGAACTGGAAGCCGTAGTTTCCTGGATGGTGGACGCCGGCATCTGACGACCGTTCAGCAGGACCAGGTTGTAGTCCGGGCCGATACCGCGAACGGTGACGCGCTGGCCTTCACCCTGCGGACCGCCCGCGTTGGAGCGGTCGATGGAGACACCGGTGATGCGCTGCATGGACTCGGCCAGGTTGGTGTCCGGGAACTTACCCATGTCCTCGGCCATCAGCGCCTCGACCACACCATCGGAATCGCGTTTGACCTCCATGGCGGCCGTGACACTCTGGCGAATGCCGGTAACCACCACTTCCTCCAGCATGGCCTCCTCTTCTTCCAGTTCCTGTGCCATCACCGTGTAGGGTGCGAATGCCGTTCCCAGCGCCAACGCGATCTGCGTCGACATGGACTTGCGGTTGAGCCTTGCGTTATCCACAGCTGTGTCTCCCGAATTCCTGATGCATGTTGTAGTGAAGTGCCTGTAGTGACCGTGTTGTCCGCTGGGCTTATAAAATGTAAGCGCTTTCTTTTTGGCGGAAAACAATCCCGGGGCGGTCGGCATTGCCGATAATCTGTTCCCGGGGCAGCTTCGATTGTAAGCGCTTACAAGTTTTTAATGCAAGCGCTTACATTTTGCCGGTGTATTGGGGTGGCTCAGGGCGCCTGGGCGGACAGGCCACGCGACAAACAGGCAACGCTCCAGGCCGCCGCGCGGAAAACCTGGTCGTGAACAGCCGGGGCCGCGCCATCGCTGGAGAAACGGCAGTGCCAGGCCTGCCCCGGCAGGCGGAAATCGATCTCGTGGTCGTGGCCGTTCACGATCACGGCGACATCGCCTTCATGACCGGACAGGAGCTTCAGGACGCTCTTTTCGTGGTCCCAGTGGCCCGGGTCCATGGGCGAACCGTCGGGCCTGAACCAGTCGATATCGCGCCAGCTGGCCCCTTCTTCATCACGAACGTGACCGTGCACGTAATCGGCCTGGCGCAGCAGCGGCAACTGTCGCCGCAGGGCGATCAGTGACCTGACAGTATCGGCAAAGGCCGGGTCGGCCGACAGGCCGGACCAGTCCAGCCAGCCGGTCTCGTTGTCCTGGGCATAGGCGTTGTTATTGCCGTCCTGTCCGTTGCCGAACTCGTCCCCGGCCAGCAGCATGGGCACCCCCTGGGACAGCAGCAGCGTCGCCAGCAGGTTCAGGCGGTGACGGCGTCGCAGCGCGTTGACCGCGGCGCGGTCGGTGGGGCCTTCCACGCCATGGTTGCAGCTGTAGTTGTGGCGGTGGCCGTCGCGGTTATGTTCACCGTTGGCGTGGTTGTGGCGCTTCTCGTAACTGACGAGATCGGCCAGCGTGAAACCGTCATGGCTGGTGATGAAGTTGACCGAGTCCAGCGGCCCCCGGCCCGGACGGTCGAACAGGTCGGCGGAACCATGGAGGCGCCGCGCCAGTGGCGCCAGTTGCTGCGCGTCGCCGCGCCAGAAGCGGCGTACGGTGTCCCGGTAGCGGTCATTCCACTCGCCCCAGCCCGGCGGAAATTCACCCAGGCGATAGCCCCCTGGTCCGGGGCCCCAGGGCTCGGCGATCAGTCTTGCACCCTGCAGCGCCGGTGCCGTCGTGATTTCGGTCAGCAGCGGGTGATCGGTGCGAAAACCCGTATCGGTCAGCCCCAGCACCGGCGCCAGGTCGAAACGGAAACCGTCGACACCCATCGACTGGTGCCAGTACGACAGGCTGGCGACCACCAGTTCGCGCACACGGGGATGATCGACATTCACGGTGTTGCCGCAACCGGTGTCGTTTACATACGCCCCGGGGGTGCCCGGCTCGGTGCGGTAGTACGCCAGGTTGTCGAGGCCGCGGAAGCCCAGCGTCGGGCCGTTGCCGTCGCCCTCGCCGGTGTGGTTGTAGACCACGTCCAGGATGACTTCCAGGCCGGCGTCGTGAATGGCGTCGACCATCTCGCGGAACTCGGACACCGGGTCCGCCTGCGCGTAGCGCGCCGTGGGCGTGAAGAACTGGATGCTGTTGTAGCCCCAGTAATTGCGCAGTCCGCGCCCGGACAGGAAGGCCTCGTCAATAAAGTGGTGTACCGGCATCAGTTCGACGTGGGTGATGCCAAGCGAACGGATGTAATCCAGCACCTCGCCGTTGGCGAGCCCGGCGAACCGCCCCCGCTCGGCCTCGCCCAGCGCGGGGTGGCGCATGGTGTAGCCGCGAACGTGGGTTTCGTAGACCACCGCCTCCGACCACGGGATGCGCGCCCTCCCGGCACCGGCCCCGGCGCCATCGATCGCTTCGCCCACTCGGCAGGCCGATTCCCCGGTCACCACCGATTTCGGCACAAACGCCGCGCTGTCGCGGGGGTCGCTGTCGTAGACCTGCGGCGCCCACCGAAACTCGCCGTCCAGTCGCAGCGCCCAGGGGTCGACCAGCAGCTTGGCGGGATGGTGACGCAGGCCGGCGTCCGGGTCGAACGGGCCATGAACGCGGTAACCATAGCGCTGGCCGGCGCCGATGCCCGGCAGGAACCCGTGCCAGGCGCCGTCATCAAGCCCGGGCAGGTCATGACAGGCCGTGGCGTTGCCATCGGCATCGTACAGGCAGACTTCAACGCGCTCGGCTGCCGAGGCGTACACGGCAAAATTCGCACCGCCTTCCAGGGCGCGTCCACCCAGGCGTCCGGGGTCACCACGCTCCATCACGGATCAGCCCGGCTTGACCGGCTCCAGTCGCCAGATATCGGCGTTGTAATCTTCCATGGTCCGGTCGGTGGAGAAACGGCCGGAACGTGCACTGTTGAGAATGCTCATGCGATCCCAGCGGGCGGTGTCCCGCCAGGCCTCGTCCACGCGCCGCTGGGCGTCGACGAACGAGCGGAAATCCGCGGCCGTCATCCACGGGTCGGATGGGTCCTGGAACGCGGCGATCACGCCGTCCATGACGCCGGTTTCGAAGCGGCTGAAGTGTCCCGAGGCCAACAGCCCGACAACGCGGCGGAAATCCTCGTCGGCGTTGATAAAGGCGCCGGGATCGTAGTTCTGGCGCAGGCCGGCGACCTCCTCCACCGTGTGGCCGAAAAGGAAAAAGTTTTCCGCGCCGACGGCTTCCAGGATTTCCACGTTGGCCCCGTCCAGGGTGCCAATGGTGATGGCGCCGTTCATCATGAACTTCATGTTGCCGGTGCCGGAGGCTTCCTTGCCGGCGGTCGAAATCTGCTCCGACAGGTCCGCCGCCGGGCAGATCAGTTCCATGCCGGAGACGTTGTAGTCGGGGTAGAACACCATCTGCAGTTTGCCGGCCATGGCCGGGTCATTGTTGATGACCCGCGCGACATTGCAGACCAGCTTGATGATGGCCTTGGCCATGACGTAGCCCGGCGCCGCCTTGCCGCCGATGATGACGGCGCGCGGCGGCAGGTCGTCGCCGTCACCGCGGCGAATCAGGTCATACAGGTGCACGGCGTGCAGCACGTTCAGCAGCTGGCGCTTGTACTCGTGGATGCGCTTGACCTGCACATCGAACAGCATGGCCGGGTCCAGCTCGATGCCGGTCCGGCGCTCGATATCCGCGGCCAGGCGCGACTTGTTCGCCTGCTTCACCGCCCGCCACTCCTGCTGGAAACCGGCGTCATCGGCGTACTTTTCGAGCGCTTTCAGCTGGCCCAGGTCGGTTACCCAGTCATCGCCGATGCGACCACTGATCAATTCCGACAGTGACGGGTTACAGGCCGCCAGCCAGCGCCGCGGGGTCACGCCATTGGTCTTGTTGTTGAACTTGTCGGGCCAGAGCTCGTAGAAATCACGGAACAGGCCTTCGCGCAGCAAGCGCGAATGCAGCTCGGCCACGCCATTGACCGAGTAGCTGCCGACAATCGCCAGGTAGGCCATGCGCACGCGCCGTTCGCCGTTGTCATCGATCAGCGACATGCGCGACAGGCGGGCGTTGTCGCCCGGCCAGTGGATGCTCACTTCGTCCAGGAACCGCGCGTTGATCTCGTAGATGATTTCCAGCAGGCGCGGCAGCAGTTTCTCGAACAGCGCCACCGGCCAGGTTTCCAGCGCCTCGGGCAGCAGCGTGTGGTTGGTGTAGGCCGTGGTCGAGCGGACGATGGCCCAGGCCTCGTCCCAGCCCAGACCGTGCACGTCCATCAGCAGCCGCATCAGCTCGGCCACGGCGATGGCCGGGTGGGTGTCGTTCAGCTGGAAGCAGACCTTGTCTTCCAGGCCGTCCAGGCTGCCGCCGTGCCGGTACTGGTAGTCATGCAGGATATCCTGCAGGCTGGCCGAGGCCAGGAAATACTGCTGCCGCAGCCGCAGCTCGTGACCGGATTCCGTGGCCGTGTTCGGGTACAGCACCATGGAGATGTTCTCGGCCTCGTTCTTGGCGCCGACTGCGTCGGTGTAACTGCCGGCGTTGAACTCCTCCAGGTCGAACTCATCGGTGGCGGCCGCCGACCACAGGCGCAGCGTGTTGACCACGCCATTGCGATAGCCCGGCACCGGCACATCGAACGGGATCGCCAGGACATCGTGGGTGTCTTCCCAGCCATGCCGGGTCCGGCCCGACTCGTCGCGAAACGTGACCGTGTGGCCACCGAACTTCACCGTCTGCGCCAGTTCGCTGCGCTCAATCTCCCAGGGAAAGCCCTCGCGCAGCCAGGGATCGGGCTCCTCGATCTGGAAACCGTTGACGATGCGCTGGCGGAACATGCCGTACTGGTAGCGGATGCCGTAACCCAGCACGGGCAGCCCCAGCGTGGCGCAGCTGTCCAGGAAACAGGCCGCCAGCCGCCCCAGGCCACCATTGCCGAGGCCGGCGTCGCGCTCGGTATCGAGCACACTTTCCAACTCCACGCCCAGCTGGTTAAGGGCCTGCGAAGACGCCTCGGTGCTGCCCAGCGAGTACAGCGCGTTGTTCAGCAACCGCCCCATCAGGAACTCCATCGACAGGTAGCAGGCGCGGCGCCCGTCGGCACGCTCAAAGGCGATATTGGTATCGTTCCAGCGCTCCATCAGCCGGTCGCGCACGGTGTGGACCAGGGCCTGGCACAGGAACGGCGTGTCGGTGCGCAGCGTGCGCCGGCCGAACATGCGTGTGTAGTAGTGGGTCAGGTCGGACAGGATGTCATCGTGGCCCATGCCCAGGCTGGAGACCTGGAGGATTTCCAGCCCGCCGGTGGCGGCCCGGGTGTCAGCTTTCGCGTTCAATGGCGTCTCCCATTCAGGTTTCGTCACCGTCGGGGACCAGCATCAGCGTGGCCAGCGGCGGTAATGTCACTTCGATGGAATCCTCGCGGCCGAGCACGCCACGCGATTCGGATTTTATCCGGGCAGCGTTCTCCACACCGCTGCCTCCGTATTCTCTCGCATCACTATTGAACAACACCCGGTACGCCCCCGCAACGGGCACGCCCAGCCGGTAGCCTTCGCGTACCACCGGCGTGAAGTTGCTCACGCACACGACCAGGCCACCATCGTGGTCATGCCGGACCCAGCTGAAGACGCTGGCGTCACGGTCATTCCAGTCGATCCACTCGAAGCCGCCGTGGTCGAAATCCCGCTGGTGCAGCGCCGGCGTCGCCCGGTAAAGGTGGTTCAGGTCGCGGACCAGCCGGCGCATGCCCTCGTGATTCGGGTTGTCCAGCAAATCCCAGTCCAGCGCCCGGTCGTGGTTCCACTCGCGCCACTGCGCGAACTCGCCGCCCATGAACAGCAGTTTCTTGCCGGGGTGGCCGTACATGAAGCCGTAGTAGGCCCGCAGGTTGGCGAATTTCTGCCAGTCGTCGCCCGGCATCTTGCCCAGCAAAGAGCCTTTGCCATGTACCACCTCGTCATGCGAAAGCGGCAACACGAAATTTTCGTCAAAGGCGTACACCATCCCGAACGTCATCTTGTCGTGATGGTATTTACGGTGCACCGGCTCTTCACTCATGTAGGCCAGCGTGTCGTTCATCCAGCCCATGTTCCACTTGTAGGTGAACCCCAGGCCGTTCATCTCCACGGGCCGGGACACGCCGGGCCACGCGGTCGATTCCTCGGCGTGGCTGGTGCCGCCGACGCGGTGGACCGCGGCGTTCAGTTCCTTCAGGAAGGCCACGGCTTCCAGGTTCTCGTTGCCGCCATGGATGTTCGGCAACCATTCACCGTCCTTGCGCGAGTAATCCAGGTACAGCATCGAGGCCACGGCGTCGACGCGCAGGCCGTCAATATGGAATTCGCGGAGCCAGTAGAGCGCGCTGGCCGCCAGGAAGTTGACGACTTCGCTGCGCCCGAAGTTGTAGATCAGCGTGCCCCAGTCGGCATGTTCGCCGCGGCGCGGGTCGTCGTGCTCGTACAGCGCCGTGCCGTCAAACCGGGCCAGCGCGTGCTCGTCGCGCGGGAAATGCGCCGGCACCCAGTCCGCGAGCACGCCGATGCCGGCCTGGTGCAGGCGATCGACCAGTTCACGAAAGCCGTCCGGGTCGCCGAAACGCCACGTGGGCGCGTACATGCCGGTGGGCTGGTAGCCCCAGGAGCCGTCGAAGGGGTGCTCGGTCACGGGCAACAGCTCAACGTGGGTGAAGCCCATGTCGCTGACGTATTCGACCAACTGGTCGGCCAGTTCCGTCCACGACAGCCAGCTGCCATCCGGGCGGCGGCGCCAGGAGCCGGCATGAACCTCGTAAATGCACATCGGCTGCTGCAGGCCGGTCTGGCCGTGCTGCTCGCGCATCCAGTCGCCATCACGCCAGCGATGACGCGAGCGCCAGGTCAGGGCGGCATTGCCGGGCGGCGCCTCGAAACGCTGGCCCAGGGGGTCGGTCTTCAGCGGCAACAGGCGGCCGTCCGGGCCCAGCAGTTCGAACTTGTAGGGCTCGTTTTCCCCGACACCCGGCAGGAAAATCTCCCAGATGCCATTGCCGGGGTGCAGGCGCATCGGGTTGCGGCGCCCGTCCCAGCTGTTGAAATTGCCGATTACGCTGACGCGCCTTGCGTTGGGCGCCCAGACCGAGAACACCGTACCGCTGACGCCTTTCAGCTTGATCGGCTGCGCGCCCAGCTTGCGGTACAGGTCTTCGTGGGCGCCTTCGCGCATCAGGTAGAGGTCGAGCTCGCCCAGCGTTGACGGGAAGCGGTAAGGGTCGTCGACCACCGACCAGCCACCGTCCGGGTGCACGACCTTCAGCCGGTAACAGCGCACCCGGGATGGCAAATCGGCAACGAATACGCCGCCCTCGTGGACACGTCGCATCGGGCCGATCGACTGGCCGTTCCGGTCCAGCAGGTCCACGGCCTCGGCATCCGGCCGGTAGACCCGAACCTCGCGGCCACCCGGGGCGCGGTGCGGGCCCAGCACGGAGAACGGGTCGTGGCAAACGCCATCGACCACGGCCTGCAGCAGGGGCGAAGGTATGGAGCGCCACTCAGTCATCATTCCGGTGCGCCCGGTTCAGGGTAAAGCCGGGTGACGTACGCCTTCGCCGAGCGGGCCCAGTCGAAACGGCGGTCGGCGGCGCGCTCGCACATCGCCTGGAATTCTGCGGGCCGGTCGCGAAGCATGGCCAGCGCCTGCGCCGTCGTTTCCACGAACGCGGTGGCCTGTTCCCCCGGCGAGTCACCCCGGAACAGGAAGCCGGTGACGCCGTCCTCGATGGTGTCGCGCAGGCCGCCCACCGCGTGTGCGACCACCGGTTGGCCGGCGCGCATCGCCAGCATCTGGCTGATGCCGCAGGGCTCGAAACTGCTGGGCATCAGGAACAGGTCGGCCGCGATGTAGAGCGGGTTCGACAGGGCCTCGGCGTAGCCCAGCAGGAACAGGAAATTCGGGTGTCGCGCGGCCACTTCCAGCAGGGCGTCTTCGAGCGCCGGTTCGCCGTTACCCAGCATGACCAGGCCGGCATCGACGTCCGCCGCATGGGCAAGAATGGCATCCAGTGCCGTCGGGTAGCCCTCGACCGGCTCCAGGAACAGCGCGGTCTTCTGCTGCACGACCCGGCCGATGCTTAACAGGACCCTTTCCGGGCAGGCCTCGCGCCATTGGCGAAGCCGTTCGTCGCCGCCGGGCCAGTCGACCAGGCCCGTATGTTCGGCCACGCGATCCAGGATCGCTTCCCAACCCATTGAGTCCGGCAGCGGCGGATATTCGCAGCCATTCAGGATGCCGCACAGGCGATGGTCATCATCGGCAGCGCGCAGCAGGGCCTGCAGGCCTTCACCGCCGCCAAAGCCGCTGTCGTGATCCGGGTCACGGAGAATCTCTTTCGCGTAACTGGGCGAAACCGTGTTGAGCCCGTCACAGAGGCGCAGGGCCGCGGCCATGAAATTCACGCAGTCGGTATAACGCGGGTCGCAAATGTCCCCGGCACGGTAGGTCGCCCCGGGAAACCACCGCTCAAACGACGACTCACTCCCCGAAAAGGGGCGAACGCCCTGGTAGGCGAGGTTATGGATGGTATACACCAGCCGCGTGGCGGCCAGCACACTGCCCGGCGGCGCCATTGCCCGCAGCGCGGCCAGCAGGCCCGCATGCCAGTCGTGCAGGTGCACCACGTCCGGTGGTGTTGCCGCGACTTCCAGCCAGGCCGCCACGGCAGCGGCGAAAAAAGCGAACTTGCCGGCATCGGTCTCGTAGGGGCCCTGGTCACCGTCTTCGTGATAGATGCGGCCATCGTCACGCGGCGAAAACCGCGGGTGGTCGATCACGAAGGTATCGACATTTTCAGCCAGTTCCGCCAGGTGGTAGACCCGGGCATTCTCCGACCCGCCGGCGAAGGTCACCTCGATATCGCGATGGAAGCGGGCGGATTCGTGACCGTGAAACCGGCCGTAGGCGGGCGTAATCACGCGCACGCGCCAACCCGCGCGCGCCAGCGCCGGCGGCAACTCGCGAATGACATCGCCGACGCCGCCGACCTTGCCACCGGGGATCGCACCGTTCTCCGCGGCCACCATCCAGGCTGAAGGAATCATCGCCACCCGCGGCCTAGCGCGTGTAATGCAATTGCTGGCCCAGCATGTCCGGCGTCACCAGGGTGCGGCCGCCGCGGGTGACACGGAATCCATTGCCGCGATCCTGGTCCAGGTCATGGCCGATCACCATGCCGTCCGGAATCTGCGTGCCGCGGTCGAGAATCGCGTTCCGCACTTTCGCACCCTGCCCGATCCGGCAGTCAGGCAACACGACCGAGAGTTCGACGTCCGCACCGGCCTCGACCCGGCTGTTATAGAACAGCTGTGAACGGCACACCGTGCCACCGGAAATGACCGTGCCGGCCGACAGCATCGATTCGGTGGCGATGCCGCGTCGCCCGGGTTCGTCAAACACCAGCTTGGCGGGCGGCAACTGCGGCTGGCTGGTGTAAATGGGCCAGTCGCTTTCATACAGGTTCAGCGGCGGCACCACGTGGTTGAGCTCCATGTTGGCCTGCCAGTAGGCGTCCAGTGTCCCTACATCGCGCCAGTAGCCCTGCTCGCCCGTTTCCGGATCCCGGAACGGGTAGGCATAGACCCGGTATCGGCCGATCACCGACGGAATGATGTCGCGGCCGAAGTCGTGCGTTGAGGAGGGTGTGTCGGCGTCCTTGATGACCTGCTCGTACAGGAACTCGGTGTTGAACACGTAGTTGCCCATCGAGGCCAGGCACCAGCCGGGGCGCCCGGGCAGCGAGTCCGGCTTTTCCGGTTTCTCGTTGAAGTCGATGATGCGGCCGGACTCGTCCACGGTCATAACGCCGTACTGGCCCGCGGCTTCTTCCACCGGCACCTCGATACAGCAGACCGTCAGGTCCGCGCCCTGCTCGGAGTGGAAGGCCAGCAACGGCCCGTAGTCCATCTTGTAGACATGGTCGCCGGCCAGGATCAGCACGTGACCGGGGCCGTGGGTGCGGATGATGTCCAGGTTCTGGTAGACCGCGTCCGCGGTGCCCATGTACCACTCGCCGCCCACGCGCTGCGATGCCGGCAGGATCTCGACAAACTCGCGGCGGCTGGCCTGGAAGCCGCTCCAGCCCCGCACCAGGTGCCGGATCAGGGAATGCGCCTTGTACTGGGTGAGCACGCCCATGCGGCGTACGCCGGAGTTGATGCAGTTGGACAGCGGGAAGTCGATGATGCGCAGCTTGCCGCCGAAATAGACGGCGGGCTTGGCGCGCCAGCGGGTCAGTTCGTACAGGCGTGACCCCTGCCCGCCGGCCAGCACCAGCGCCAGGGTGTCTCTTGTCAGCCGGCTGACGAACCGGCTGTCACCGGCAGCGTGATCATTCATCCGTGGTTTTCCTCCCCGTCAGATGTCGTACCAGTGTAACGAATCAGGACGGGGGATTGCGGGATTATCCAGCCAGTTGCCTGGCCATGTTGCAGGCCCCGAGGAGCCCGGGTTGCTCGTGTGTGAGCAGCGAGGTCGGGATACGCTCGACCAGTGAACGATGCCGGCCCTTGTTCTCGAAGCCGGACCGGAATGAGCTCGACTTCAGCAGCTCCGGGTAGCGCTTGACGATGCCGCCGGCGACGAATATGCCGTCCACCGCGCCCAGCGACATCGCCAGGTCACCGGCCGCCTGGCCCAGCACCTCGTAAAACATCTGCACCGTTTCAGAGGCGCTTTCATCCCGGTTTTCCAGTGCCCCGGCGAAGATGTCGGCAGCACCCAGGGGCGCCGGCGCCAGTCCGTTGACATGGCGCATGGCGTCGTAGACGTTTTCCACGCCCGGCCCGGACAGCAGCCGTTCAATCGACACGCGCTCAAACCGCTGGCGCAGGAACCGGAGCACCTCGATCTGCACCGCCGATTCCGGCGCGAAACCGACATGCCCGCCCTCGCCGGGCAACGGCCAGGACTTGCCTTCGCGCACGGCCAGCCCGGCCACGCCCAGGCCCGTGCCGGGGCCCAGCACGCCAACGGTGAAATTCTCGCGGCCGGCCAGGTGACACTTCACCGGGCCGATGGTCTCGTAATCGTCGGGCGACAACAGCGGCAGCGAGCAGGCGATGGCTTCGAAATCGTTCATCAACCGGACACCGGCGGCTGGAAAAGCCTTGCGAAGCGAAGCGCTGCCCAGTTCCCAGTGGCTGTTGGAAAAACGCACACCGCCATCAACGATCGGCCCGGCCACGGCCATGACAATACCGGCCGGTTCAGCCACGCCGACCCCGTCCAGGTAGGCCGCCATGGCGTCAATGGGTGTTTCGAAATCAGCCGCGGTCAGCGTACGAACGTTCGTGAACCCGGGCACCTCCGGGTCGACCAGCGCGAAACGGGCGTTGGTGCCGCCCAGGTCACCGACCAGCAGGCCTTCGGCCATGGCCTAGCCCACCCGGCCGAAAACGGAAGCGCCGGCCTCGGTCAGGCCGGCATTGCGCCGGAACACCTCGAACAGCTCCCGGCCCATGCCGTAGCGATTGGCCTCTTCATCAATCTCGATGGGATCACGCGCGTCCAGCTCATCGGCATCAACATGCAGTTCCAGCACGCCGCCCTCGGCATCCACGGTGACGACATCGCCATCGCGCACCCGGGCGATCAACCCGCCGTGCAGGGTGTCCGGGGTCAGGTGGATGGCGGCCAGAACCTGGCCGCTGGCGCCGGACATGCGCCCGTCGGTCAGCAGGGCCACGTTCAGGCCGCTGTCCTGCAAAACGCGCAGGAATGGCGTGAGCTTGTGCAGCTCCGGCATGCCGTTGGCCGAGGCGCCCTGGCCGACGAGCACCGCCACCATGTCGGACCTGAATTCCCCGGCATTGAACGCGTCGACAAAGGCCTGCTGCGAAGTGAACACGCGCGCGGGGGCTTTCACCGTCCGGCAATCTTCGGGCACGGCGGAGACCTTTACCACGGCCCGCCCCAGGTTGCCCTGGACCAGGCGGATGCCGCCCTCGTCATCGAAGGGTTCGGACACCGGGCGCAGGATCTTGGTGTCCAGCGACTCGGACTGCGCCGGTTTCCAGCCGATGCCGCCGCCTTCCAGCGTCGGCTCCTGGCGGAACCGTGACAGCCCGTGCCCCAGGATGGTGGTGACGTCCTCGTGCAACAGGCCCGCATCCAGCAGTGAGCCGATACAGAAGCCCAGGCCGCCGGCGGCATGGAAATGGTTCACGTCGGCGCTGCCGTTCGGATAGACGCGCGCCAGCAGCGGCACGACGTCGGACAGTTCGGCGAAATCATCCCAGTCGATGACGATGCCGGCCGCCGCCGCCATCGCCACCAGGTGAATGGTGTGATTGGTGGAACCGCCGGTCGCCAGCAGGCCGACGATGCCGTTTACCACGGCCTTCTCGTCGATGATGTGGCCAATGGGCGTGAAATCTTCGCCGGCCCGGGTAATGCGCAGCACCGCGCGCACCGCTTCCTCGGTGAGGGCGTCGCGCAGCGCCGTGTTCGGATTGACGAAGGAGCCGCCGGGCAACTGCAGGCCCATGAACTCCATCAGCATCTGGTTGCTGTTGGCCGTGCCGTAGAAGGTGCAGGTGCCGGCCGAGTGATACGACTCCGACTCGGCGCGCAGCAACTCGTCGCGGCCGCACTTGCCCGCCGCGTATTCCTCGCGCACGCGGGCCTTCTCCTTGTTGGGCAGGCCCGACGGCATCGGCCCGGCCGGCGCGAACACCATGGGCAGGTGGCCGAAGGCCAGCGCGCCGATGATCAGCCCGGGCACGATCTTGTCGCAGACCCCCAGGCAGATGGCGGCGTCGAACATGTTGTGCGACAGGGCCACGCCGGTGGCCATGGCGATGACGTCACGCGAGAACAGCGACAGCTCCATGCCCGGCTGGCCCTGGGTCACGCCGTCACACATCGCCGGCACGCCGCCGGCGTACTGCGCCACGGCGCCGGCTTCCAGGGCGGCCTTCTTGATGATGGCGGGAAACAGCTCCAGCGGCTGGTGGGCGCTGAGCATGTCGTTGTAGGAGGAGACGATCGCGATATTCGGCGTCGTCGTTCCCGACAGCGCTTCCTTCTCACCCACGCCACAGGCCGCGAAGCCGTGCGCCAGGTTGCCGCAGGACAGCACGCCGCGCCCCGGCCCCCCGGCCGACGCCGCATCAATACGCGCCAGGTACTGCGCGCGCGAGTCACGACTGCGCTCGATGATGCGGTCAGTCACTTTCTTCAGGGTGGCATGCATAACAGGTTTACCTCGAATTCGTCAGGGCGCCCAGACCACCTGGACCGGGACCCGCGTCTGCGTGAGCAGCGCTTCCACAGGATAACCGCTGCCGCCGGCGCGGGCCGCCTCGAACACCTCGCGCTTGTCGTCACCGAAGAACAGCAGGACGAGGGTCTCGGTGAACAGCAGCGCCGGCAGGTTCAGGCTGATGCGCACGTGCGGGCTACCCGCCGTGCGCACGGTCACGCAGCCCGGGTCGCCCCGCAGGTTCAGGGCGCCCTCCAGGCCGTCATAGTCGGGAAACAGCGAAGCGAAATGGCCATCGGCGCCCATGCCCAGCAGCACGGCCGCATGTGGCGGCGGCAGGTCGGCGATGTCGCGCGCGACCACGGGCGGCGCCTCGTCCGGTGTGAGTCCGTCGCGATACAGCGGCAGGAACCGGCCCGCGGCGGCGCGGGCGCGCAGCAGGCGCGAACGCACCAGCGCCTCGTTGCTGTCCGGGCTGGAGGCCGGCACCCAGCGCTCGTCGCTGGGCAGCACCGTCACGCGCGCCCAGTCCAGCGGCCGGCAGGCCAGCAGGTCAAAACACTCGCCCGGCGTGCTGCCGCCGCTGACGACCAGGCTGGCACCGTCCCCGGTTTTCAGTTGCGTGGCCAGTGCCCCGCCCAGCAGGTCAGCCGCCGTGCGCGATGCCTCGGCGCGGTCCGTACAGGCAATGAATTCTGTCGTCGAAGCCATGTCAGTCGAGCTTGCCCCATTTGCGGTCGTCGCGGTCGAGCAGCAAGGACGCCGCGGTCGGCCCCCAGGTGCCGGCCGGGTAGCCTTCGACATCCTGGCCGGCTTCTTCCCAGCCGGCGATGATGCCGTCGATCCAGCTCCACGCGGCCTCGACCTCGTCGCGACGCATGAACAGCGCCGGGTTGCCGCGGATCACTTCCATCAGCAGCCGCTCGTAGGCATCGGGATAGCGCACCCCGAAGGTTTCCTCGAAACTCAGGTTCAGCGACACCGGCCGCAGGTCGAACCCACCGGGACCCGGCTCCTTCGACATCAGCGTCAGGTTGACGCCCTCGTCCGGCTGCAGGCGCATGACCAGGCGGTTCGGCTCCACCTTGTAGCTCGATTCCGGAAAAATCGAATGCGGCACATCCTTGAACTGCACGATGATCTCGGAGTACTTGCTGCGCAGGCGCTTGCCGCTGCGCAGGTAAAACGGCACACCTGACCAGCGCCAGTTGTCGATTTCCATTTTCAGCGCCACGAAGGTCTCGGTCTTGCTGGCACCGCTGGACAGTTCTTCCAGGTAACCCGGCACGGCCTGGCCGCCGATGGCGCCGGACTCGTACTGTGCCCGCACCGTGTGGCTACGCACCGTGGTGGCGTCGATGGGCTTCAGCGCGCGCAGCACTTTCATCTTCTCGTCGCGCACGGCGTCGTGCTCGCGGTTGGCCGGCGGCTCCATGGCCACCAGGCAGAGCAGCTGCATCAGGTGGTTCTGGACCATGTCGCGCAACGTGCCCACCTGGTCATAGAACTCGATACGCTGGCCGACGCCAAGGTCCTCGGCCACGGTAATCTGCACGTGGTCGACATTGCTGCGGTTCCACAGCGGCTCGAACAGCGAGTTGGCGAAGCGCAGTGCGAGCAGGTTCTGGACCGTTTCCTTGCCCAGGTAGTGGTCGATTCGGTAGATGGCGTTCTCGGGGAAGCACTCGCCCACCTGGTCGTTGATCTCGCGGGCGGAGGCGTAGTCCTTGCCGACCGGTTTCTCGAGCACGATGCGCACATCGTCGGTGATCAGGCCGTTCTGTTTCAGCCCTGAGGCGATGGCGCCGAACAGCGACGGGGCGGTGGCCAGGTAGAACACGCGAGTGCGCGACTCGAAGCCCTGCAGCATCGACCCCAGCTCGCCCCAGCTTTCGGGCTCGAAGGCATCGGAACGCACGTACTGCAGGCGATCGGAAAATATCCGCCACTGGTCTTCAGTGAACTCGTTGCCGCGCAGGTGCTTGCGCATCGCGGCCTCGACCTCCGCCAGGTATTCCTCGCGGGACATCTCGCTGCGCCCGGTGGCGATGATGCGGGATTCCGGCGGCAACTGGCCGTCGTGGTCGCGATGGTACAGCGCAGGCAGCAGTTTTCGCAGCGACAGGTCGCCACCGCCACCGAAAATGACGAGGTCGAACACGTCGACCGGAACAAATTTGGCCATCTTGTTATTTCTCCGCCCGCGCGCGGGCTTGGCATGTGCAATGAAGGCTATTCGGCCCCCGGTAGCCGCGCAACGGTTTGTATTCGTATTCAGCCTGCAGGCGCCGGGTGGTATCATCCGATATTGACTAATCGCCGCGAACCTTTGCGGCAGCAGGCAGCATTACCGTGGGTTCAGGCAAGACCACCTCTTTTCACATCGCGCTCATGGCCGGGGTTTCCCAGGCCACGGTGTCGCGCGCCCTGCGCGACAGCCCGCTGGTCAGCGAGGCGACGCGGGAAAAGGTCAAGCAGATTGCCCGCGACCTGAACTACCAGGTGGACCGCAGCGCGGCGGGCCTGCGCTCCGGCCAGACCCGGACGCTGGCGACGCTGTTGTTCGAGGACGAGACCGCCACCGACAACTCGGTGAACCCCTATTTCCTGTCGATGCTCGGCCACATCACCCGCGCGGCCGCGCGCCGGGATTACGATGTCCTGGTGGCCTTCCAGCAGCTCAGCGAGAACTGGCACCAGCATTACGAGATCAGCAATCGCGCCGACGGCATCATCCTGCTGGGCTACGGCAACTACGTGTCCTTCGAGGACAAGCTCGATCGCCTGCGGCGGGACGACGCGCATTTCGTGGTCTGGGGCGCCAGCGGCCCGGGTCTCGACGGCCGGACCGTCGGTTGCGAAAACCGTCTGGGCGGTGAAATCGCCACGCGTCACCTGCTGTCCCTGGGCCGCAAACGCATCGCCTTCTTCGGCGAAAAAGACGAACGCTGCCCGGAATTCCGCGACCGCTATGCAGGCTACGAAGACGCCCTGGCCGCCAAGGGCATCGAGGTCGACCCCGACCTGCAGTTCGACGCCCGCGGCAAGGAATCGCTGGGCGCGGCGGCCGTGGAGCGTTTGCTGGCCTCGGGCACGCGGTTTGACGCCATTTTCGCCGCCAGCGACCTGATCGCCATCGGGACGATCGCGGCCCTGCGCGAAGCCGGGCTGTCCGTGCCCGGCGACGTTGCCGTGGTCGGGTACGACGACATCCACGCGGCATCCTGCATCACGCCCGCCCTGACCACGGTCCGCCAGGACCCGCGGGCCGCCGCCGGCGCCCTGGTCGACCTGCTGCTGACCCGCATCGCGGGCGGCAAGGGCGATTCACGCCAGCTGCCACCACAACTGGTGGTGCGCAATTCCTGCGGCGGCGTTAAAATATAGCGATGAAGCGCGTTCAATACGGTCGTTTGCGAAGCGTCTGCCAGTCCCTGTTGCTGGCCGTTTTGCTGTGCGCGCAGACCGGCCTGCTGGCACACCAGTTCGACCATGCGCCCGGTCTTGACGATACACCCTGCGCGACCTGCTCCATCGGCAGCCAGTTGCAGCACGGCGCCGTCGACCAATCGCCGGCGCCTGAAGACAGCGAAGCGCTTCACGTTGCGCCGGCCAGCCCGGCTGACACCTTCGTTTCCATCGCGGTCGCCCGTGCCACCGCCAGGGGTCCCCCCGCTCTCCATTGATTCACAAGTATTGGCCGGCGACCCGTCGGCACCCTTGAATCAATGGAGTACACAAAATGCACCCGAAGTACCGTTTTTGCCTGCGTAGCCTTGCCGCTGCCGCAAGCCTGCACGTCGCCATGGTGGCGGCGCAGGAACCCGCCGAGGACCGCGTTCACGGCGATGAACATGAACATGACGTGCTGGAAGAAGTCCGCGTCACCGCCACTGCCATCCCGCGCGAGGCACTGGAAATGTCCCAGTCCGCCACGGTGCTGCGTGGTGAGGCTCTGGCCAGCGCTGCGGCCAACAATATCGGCGATACCCTGGGCAACCTGCCCGGCCTGTCCAATGCCAGTTTCGGCGAGAACGTCGGCCGGCCGGTTATCCGCGGCCTGCAGGGCGGGCGCGTTGGCGTTCTCAACGACGGCATGAACAGCTTTGACGCCTCGGCCGTCAGCCAGGACCACGCCGTGCCCACCGAACCGTTCCTGGCGGACCAGGTGGAAGTACTGCGTGGCCCGACCACGCTGCTTTACGGTTCCGGCGCCATCGGCGGTGTTGTCAACCTGGTCACGCACACCATCCCCGAAGCCATGCCGGAAAACTCGGTCGGCGGACGCGCCCTGGTCCAGGGCGACAGCGCGGCCGACCAGCGCTTCGGCGCGGCGCGCCTCGATTTCGGCGCCGGCGACTTCGTCTTTCACGTCAACGGCTTCGTCCGCCGCACCGACGACTATGAGATCCCCGGCGCGGCCGAGCTGTACCCGGACGACGACCACGAAGATCATGAAGACGATCATCACGACGAGCACGAAGAAGGTCATGATGACGAGCACCATGACGAGGAGGCCACCGGCGTTCTCGACAACAGCTACCTGGACAACGAGGGTGGCGCCATTGGCGTTGCGTGGATCAACGACGACTGGCGCGTGGGCATGTCGTGGACCGACTACGACAGCGATTACGGCATCCCAGGCGCCCACAGCCATCATCACGAAGATGAGCACGACCACGAGGAAGACCACGAGCACGAAGAGGATCACGAGGACGAGCATGACGAGCATGACGAGCACGACGAAGAGGATGTCACCATCCGCCTGCAGTCCCAGCGCGCCAATGCCATCGCCACCAAGACCGATCCATTCGCCGGTTTTTCCCGTTTCTCGCTGAAAACGGCCATTACCCGTTACACCCACACCGAGTACGAGGGTGACGAGGTGGGCACCGTGTTCGACAGCGACACGATCGACGCGCGCCTGGAACTGGAGCATGCCCCGTGGGGCGACTGGACCGGCACGTTCGGTGGCCAGTGGTCCGACAACGACTTCGCCGCCGAGGGCGCCGAGGCCTTCGTGCCGCCATCCGATACCCGCACGGCTGCGCTGTTCTGGGTGGAAACCGCGGAATTCGCCAACTGGACCATCGACCTGGGCCTGCGCTACGAGGACACCTCGATCGACTCGTTCATCCTGGAACATGACCACGATCATGACCACGAAGATGAGCACGAAGAGGACCACCACGAAGACGCGCACGGCGATGAGGCGCCGGAACCGGCCAGCCGGGACTTCCAGCCCTTAAGTGCCTCGGTGGGCGCCATCTGGCACATGACCGAGGGCAGCCACCTGGCCTTCAACCTGTCCCATGCCGAACGTGCACCTGCGTCCGAAGAACTGTTCGCCAACGGGCCCCATATCGCCACCCAGGTGTTCGAGGTCGGCGACCCGGACCTGGGGACCGAGACCAACACGCATTACGAGGTCTCCTGGCGCCTGCACCAGGGCCCGTTTACGACCATGATCACGGCGTACCACGACGATTTCGACGACTACATCTACCTGGCCGATGCCGGTGAAGAAGTCGATGGCCTGCCGGAATACCTGTGGTCGCAGCAGGATGCCGAGTTCTCGGGTGGCGAAATCGAGTTTCGCTGGGATGTCGGTGACTACCGCACCGGGCACTGGCAGTGGTTCGCTTTCTTTGACAACGTGAAAGCCACCCTGGCCAACGGCGACCCGGTGCCGCGTATTCCCCCGCAGCGCTTCGGCACGGGCCTGGACTGGGACCTTGGGGCATGGGCCGCCAACGTTAACTGGGTACACGCTTCAGAGCACAGCCGCACGGCCGAGGGTGAAACCAATACCCCGGGTTACGACCTGGTCAATGCCGAGCTTTCATGGGCACTGCCCTTCGGTGAGCGCATGGAAACGGTCCTGTTCGTAAAAGGCCGAAACCTGCTGGACGAAGACGTGCGAAACAGCACTTCGTTCCTGAAGGACCAGGCACCGCAGATCGGGCGCAACTGGATCCTGGGGCTCAAAACCGCATTCTAGAACCGCGACAGCCCACTCACGCCGGGCACGCCACGAGTCTTTGGTTCGTGGCGTGCCTTGTGCGCATCCAAACCAATGGGGCCTCCGCTAGAATGACCGGCAATAGCGAGACCAGGATCATTGACAGGGAGCACCATGCACATCAACGCCCACTTCGACGGCGGTAATATCGTCACCAAAGCCGCTGAAAAGCCATCCGACATTCGCCTGGAAATCCGCATGGATGAGGGCGGCGAACACGGCCAGTGGTTTTACTTCCAGCTCTGCGGTTTGCGGGGACAGCCGTGCACGATCACGATCGAAAACGCCGGTGACATGTCTTACCCGAAAGGTTTCGAGGACTACGGCGTGGCGACCTCGACGGACCTGGAACACTGGTTTCGCACGAGCACGACGTTTGACGGCCGGTCACTGCGCTGGGAATACACCCCGACGACGGACAGCACCTGGTTCGCCTATTTCGCACCCTATGGCTACGAGCGTCACCAGCGCCTTATTGGACACGCCCTGGCCGCGCCCGGTGTTCGCGCCGAGGTGCTGTGCCCCACGCCCGATGGCCATGCCCTGACCCTGCTGACGTTCGGCGAACCCGCCACGGACAGGAAGGTTTGCTGGATCATCGCTCGCCAGCACCCCGGCGAGAGCATGGCCGAATGGTGGGCGGAGGGTTTCATCAACCGCCTGGCCGACCCGGAAGACGCGGTCGCGCGCGCGCTACTGGAACGCGCCGTGGTCCATGTCGTGCCGAACATGAACCCGGACGGCGCGGTGCGCGGGCACCTGCGCTGCAACGCACGCGGCGTGAACCTGAACCGGGCCTGGAAAGACCCGGACGATACCGATTCACCGGAGGTGTATTTCACGCGCCAGCGAATGCACGAGACCGGCATGGACTTTTTCCTGGATGTGCATGGCGACGAGGCCCTGCCCTACAACTTCGTGGCCGGCGGTGAGGGCGTTCCGTCCTGGACCGAGGCCATGAACCAGGAACTGCAGGCGTTCAAGAACCGCCTGGCCGCCATCAGCCCGGATTTCCAGACGGAACATGGCTACCCCGTTTCGCCCCCCGGATCTTCAGACCTGCGCAAGGCCACCGATTACATGTCCGAAACGTTCGGTTGCCTGGCCATGACCCTGGAAATGCCTTTCAAGGATGCCGCCAACCAGCCGATGCCGAACATCGGCTGGTCACCGGGACGTTGCCAGCGACTGGGCGCGGCCTGCCTGGATGCAATCTGGCAGACGCTCGCCTGATCAGGCGGACTCGGCCACCAACCGAAGCGCTAACTGCAGCACCGACGACTCGCCTGCGATCGCGGGCGCTTCCATGACGCCGGCGGAAATGGTCACGTCCTGGCTCACCGGCGGCTCACCGGCCGCTGGACAGCCAATGGAAAAATCCCGTGATGATGAACCGTGGTCGCTCACCAGCGCGTCGACCTCGGTGGCGTCGAGTCGCACCCTGACCAGGACGTCCTTTTCGCCGACTTCCCCGGCGTTCAGGACGAGCGGCTCAGGCGGGCCCGGTGGCACCTCGGTGGTGCCAGAGGCGAGCGTGTGTTCCGGCACCTTGATACTGCCTTCGTCGACCAGTCCGCCGTTAAACACCTTCACCCCAAGTTCGTATTTCCAGTCGTCGCCGATCTGCCCATCCTGACGCTCGCTGAGCAGCGTTATCGTAATTCTGCCGTTCATCAATTTTCCCATTTGAAGTTCACCGCGGACCAGGCTGGCCCGCGTTGCTGAATACTATCACCTGTTCGCGGCGGAAGCGTCGAGGCGCCGGGTGCTCTCCCGAATCTTGAGTTCGTGGGGGACGACCACGCGCGGCTCGGTCGGGGGGTTGCCGTCAATGATGTCCAGCAACAGGGTCGCGCAGGCGGCGCCGATCTCGGCGGTGGGCTGGGCGATCGTGGTCAGCGGCGGCGAAAAATAACGCGCCAGCGGAATGTTGTCGCAACCGATGATCGAGACATCGCCCGGCACATCGATGCCCATTTCGCGCAGCGCGTACATGGCCCCGAAAGCAATCTCGTCGCTGAAGCAGAAAATGGCGCTGGGCCGCGATGGCAGGGCCATCAGCTGTTGTGCGCCGGCGATACCGTCCTCCAGCGTGTAACCCAGTTGGATGACATGGTCGTCATTGACCGTCACACCGGCCGCGGTCATGGCATCGTTGAAGCCGCGGAGCCGCTCGCGGGTGCTGTGCGTTTCAATGTCACCGGTAATAACGGCGATTTGCCGGTGACCGTAATCCAGCAGGTGGCGGGTCGCATCCAGCCCGGCCTGGTAGTCGTCGATGCCGATTTGCGGCAGGTCATCGTGTCCGGTGTATTCACAGCCGTTGACGATGGGCGGCAGCTTGCTGACCGGCTCGCCCGGCTTACGGTCAAACGGCAAACGGTGCGACATCAGGATCACCCCGTCGGCCTGGCGGGTCCTGGCCATGCGGGCAAACTCGCGCTCGCGTTTTTCCGAGCCCTGGCTGTCACCCAGCAGCACCGAGTAGCCCCGCTCGCGGGCAACCTTCTCGATGGCCTTGATGATATTGGAGTTATGGCTGTCGGCGATATCCGGGATGATGACGACGATATTGCCCGAACGCGCGGTGCGCAGGCTGACCGCCAGGTTGTTGGGGGTGTAGCCGGCAGCCTCCGCCGCCGCCAGCACCTTTTTGCGCGTGGCGTCCGCGACCCGGTCCGGGTTGCGAAGCGCGTGTGACACGGTGGCGATGGAAAACCCCGTCTGCGCGGCGATGTCTTTCAGTCCGACTTTGGCCATGAGCCTTGTTTCCTTGTTATCAGGCTGATTTTAGGGGTATGCGTCATACATGTAAAACGATTGACCCCTTGGCCTGCCACATCATCCGGGCCGGCCGTCAAGTCGATGTTAACCAAAGGTTAAACGTTTAACGCCACGGTTGACCCTCCCGATGTGAAACGTTTAACATGCCGCAAAACAGGGCCCTGCGCCCAATCCATAACGAATAAGGCCTCCCAGGCTCGTAAGAGGCCGGTGAAAACAACATGCAACTACAAGCCATCGACCTGACCATCATCGGGGCGTATCTCGCCTTTACGATTTTTATCGGCCTGTACCTGAAGCGGCGCGCCGCCCAGGACATGAAGGCCTATTACCAGGGCGGCAAGCGCCTGCCGTGGTACATGCTCAGCCTGTCCAATGCGTCCGGCATGTTCGATATCTCCGGCACCATGTGGCTGGTCACGCTGTGCTTTGTCTACGGCATGAAGAGCATCTGGATTCCGTGGCTGTGGCCGGTGTTCAACCAGGTCTTCCTGGCGGCGTTCCTGTCCTGCTGGCTGCGGCGCTCGAACGTGATCACCGGCGCGCAGTGGATCCAGACCCGGTTCGGCGACGACACCGGCGGACGGCTCGCGCACATGGTGGTGGTGCTGTTCGCGGTGATCTCGGTGCTGGGCTTCCTGGCCTACGGATTCATCGGCGTCGGCAAGTTCATCGAGATCTTCATCCCTTGGGAGACGGTCGCACCGTTCGTACCGTTCGATGTGCCGCCGGAGTACGTGCCGCACCTGTACGGCATTTTCTTCACCAGCTTCGCCACCTTCTACGTGATGCTGGGCGGCATGCTCAGTATTGTCTGGGCCGACGTGGTGCAGTTCACGATCATGGCCATCTCGGCGGTGATCATCGCCACCATCGCCATCATGAACGTGTCCCCCGAGGCCCTGCACGCGGCCACGCCAGAGGGCTGGGCCAACCCGTTCTTCGGCTGGACGCTGGATCTCGACTGGGGCGCGAAGATCGCCGAGGTGAACGACAAGATCCTGTCGGACGGCTACTCGCTGTTTTCCATCTTCTTCATGATGATGCTGTTCAAGGGCGTGCTGGTGTCGCTGGCCGGCCCGGCGCCCAACTACGACATGCAGAAAATCCTGGCGACACGCTCGCCGCGCGAGGCGGCCCTGATGAGCGGCTTCGTGTCCATCGCCCTGAACCCGATCCGTTACCTGATGATCGCCGGCTTCGCCGTGCTGGCCATCGTTTATTACCAGGACCTGGACCTGATGTCGGGTGGGCGCATCGATTTTGAGAACATCCTGCCTTCGGCCATGCTGGAGTTTGCGCCGGTCGGTATTCTCGGACTGTTGCTGGCGGGGCTGCTGGCGGCATTCATGTCGACCTTCGCTTCGACCGTGAACGCGGCGCCGGCCTACCTGGTCAACGACATCTACCATCGTTACATCAACCCACAGGCCAGCAACAAGGCGCTGATCTACGCCAGCTACCTGGTCTCGGTGCTGGTGGTGGTGGTCAGCACCCTCATCGGCCTGTTCGTGGAGTCCATCAACAGCGTGCTGCAATGGCTGGTGTCCGGCCTGTTCGGCGGTTACGCGGTGGCCAACGTGCTGAAGTGGTACTGGTGGCGACTGAACGGCATCGGCTATTTCTGGGGCATGCTCACCGGCATCATTGGCGCGCTGGCGTTCCCGACCCTGTTCGGCCCGGTGTTCACCGGCGTCGCGCCCGACATCCTGCCGCTGTACCTGTTCCCGCTGCTGTTCCTGGTGTCCGGCATCGCCTGCATCGTCGCCAGCGCCATGACACCGCCGGAGGACGACGAGCTGCTGAAGAAGTTCTACCGCCAGGTGCGGCCCTGGGGTGTCTGGGGGCCGGTACATGACAAGGTCGTCGCCGATGACCCGACCTTCAAACGCAATCCGGACTTCAAGCGCGACATGTTCAACGTCGCCGTTGGCATCATCGCGCAGACCTGCCTGGTGGCGGCGCCGATCTTCCTGGTCATTCGCGAGAACGGCTCGCTGGTCACCACGCTGGTGGTGTTCGGCGTGGCCGCGGTGATCCTGAAAAAGACCTGGTACGACCGCCTCGAGCGGACGGCCGATCACGTGGAGGACTGAGCCGATGGATGCCAAAGCCACAGCCGCAGCCACTGCGACCGCCGCCACGGACGCGTTCGGCCACTTCGACGATGAACGCCGCGAGTACGTCATCACCCGGCCCGACACGCCCTACCCGTGGATCAACTACCTCGGCAGCGAGGTGTTTTTCTCGTTGATCTCGAACACGGCCGGGGGCTACGCCTTCTACCGCGACGCCAAGTTCCGCCGCCTGACCCGCTACCGCTACAACAACGTGCCGGTGGATGACGGCGGGCGTTATTTCTATGTCCGCGATGGCGACACCACCTGGTCGCCCGGCTGGAAGCCCTGCCGCACGCCACTGGACCACTACGAATGCCGCCACGGCATGGGCTACACGCAGATCACCGGCGAGAAAGACGGCATCCGCGTCAGCGTGTTGTTTTTTGTGCCACCCGGCGACCACGTTGAAGTGCAGCGCGTGACGGTGGAGAACCGCTCCGGCCGCGCGCGCTCGCTGCAGCTCTACTCGTTCGTCGAGTGGTGCCTGTGGAACGCCGAAGACGACATGAGCAACTTCCAGCGCAACTACTCTGTCGGCGAGGTGGAGGTGCATGGCGGCACGCTCTTTCACAAGACCGAGTATCGCGAGCGTCGCGATCATTTCGCCTTCTATACCGTGAACGCGGAGGTCGATGGCTTCGACACCGATCGCGACACCTTCCTGGGCCCCTACAACGGTTTCGACCGGCCTGACCAGGTATCCGCGGGCACATCGGGTGACAGTGTCGCCCACGGCTGGTCGCCGGTCGCATCACACCGGCTGGACCTGGAACTGGACGCCGGCGAGAGCCGCGAACTGGTGTTCCAGCTGGGCTATGTCGAGATGCCGGACGGCGAGAAGTTCGATGGCGATGGCAACCTGAACCGCTCCACGGCCGAGGCGTTGATCGCCCGGTACGACAGCACCGACAAGGCCAATGCCGCCCTCGACCGGTTGGCGGATTACTGGGACGACCTGCTGTCCCGGTTCCAGGTGCGCTCGCACGAACCGCGCCTCAATCGCATGGTCAACACCTGGAATGCCTACCAGTGCATGGTGACGTTCAACCTGTCGCGCAGCGCCTCGTTCTTCGAGGCGGGCCTGGGACGCGGCATGGGTTTCCGCGACTCCAACCAGGACCTGCTGGGCTCGGTACACCTGGCCCCGGACCGCGCCCGCGAACGCATCCTGGACATTGCCGCCACCCAGTTCGAGGACGGCTCCGTCTATCACCAGTACCAGCCGTTGACCAAGCGCGGCAACGCGGCCATTGGCGGCAACTTCAACGACGACCCGCTGTGGCTGGTGCTGTCGACCACGGCCTACATCCGCGAGACCGGTGATGTCTCGATCCTGGACGAGGCGGTGCCCTGGGAAAATGACGAGACCCGCACGGCGCCGTTGCTGGCGCACCTGAAAGCCTCTTTCGACCATGTCGTGCGCAAGCGCGGCCCGCACGGCCTGCCGTTGATCGGCCGTGCCGACTGGAACGACTGCCTGAACCTGAACTGCTTTTCCACCAACCCGGACCAGACCTTCCAGACCACCGGGACCGGCGAGGGCCAGGTGGCCGAATCGATGTTCATTGCCGCGCAGTTCGTGCTGTACGGCAGCGACTACGCCGACCTGTGCAGGCGGCTGGGTGACGAGGCCGAGGCCCGCCGGGCGGAGGACCATGTGGCCGACATGCGCACCGCCATCGCCGAACATGGCTGGGACGGCGAATGGTGGCTGCGCGCCTACGACGCCAATGGCGATGCGGTCGGGTCGAAAGACAGCGACGGCAGCCAGATCTTTATTGAACCGCAGGGCTTCTGCGTCATGGCCGGCCTGGGCCAGGACGACCGCCGGGCGGAAACCGCGCTGGCGTCGGTCGAGGAACGCCTGGCGTGCGAGTACGGCATCGTGCTGAACGCGCCGGCCTACACGCGCTACCACCTGGAACTGGGCGAGATCAGCACCTACCCGCAGGGCTACAAGGAAAACGGCGGCATCTTCTGCCACAACAACCCGTGGATCGTGATTGCCGAGGCCGTGCTGGGCCGCGGCGACCGCGCCTTCGATTACTGGCGCCGTATCGCGCCGGCCTTCCAGGACCACGTCGCGCTGCGCAAGATCGAGCCCTATGTCTACGCGCAGATGGTGGCCGGCAAGGAGGCCTTCCGGCCCGGCGAGGCCAAGAACTCGTGGCTCACGGGCACGGCGGCCTGGAACTGGCACGCCATCACCGAGCATATCCTGGGCATTCGGCCGGACTACGACGGGCTTCGCGTCGACCCCTGCATTCCGGCGGACTGGGATGGCTTTGAAGTCACGCGCCGTTACCGCGACGCGACCTACGACATCCGCGTTCGCAACCCCGATGGCGTTTCGCGCGGCATCGCGTCGGTCAGTGTCGATGGCGCGCCCGTCACCGGCGCCACGCTACCCCTGGCCGCACCGGGAAGCCGATGCGTGGTCGAGGTGGTGATGGGACAGGCGTAGTATCACTGGCCCGGGATCTGCCATGACACGTTTCGACGAGCGCCTTTCACGCCTTCAGTCCGAACTGGATGCGCTGCTGGCGCGTCCGAACGCCCCCGTCGACGAGGCCGGCAACGGTATCTATGAGCGCTGGCGCCACCCGGTGGTCACGCGCGACCACGTGCCGCTGGAGTGGCGTTACGACCTGGACCCGGCGACGAACCCACACCTGCTGGAGCGGATTGGCGTTAACAGCACTTTTAACGCCGGCGCGATGGCCTGGCAGGGCAGGTACCTGCTGGTGCTGCGCATGGAGGGCGTCGACCGCAAGTCGTATTTCGCCATCGCCGATAGCGACAACGGCGTCGACGGTTTTCGTTTCCGTAACGTGCCCATCGACATGCCCAAGCTCGACGATTCGGAGACCAACCTCTACGACATGCGCCTGACCGCACACGAGGACGGCTGGGTCTACGGCCTGTTCTGCGCCGAGCGGCACGACCCGGCGCACCCGGACGACCCGACCGCGGCACTGGCGCGTTGTGGCATCGCGCGCACCCGTGACCTGGAGTCCTGGGAAAGGCTGCCGGACCTGGTGACGCGCTCACCACAACAGCGCAACGTGGTGCTGCATCCCGAATTCATCGACGGCCGTTACGGGCTTTACACCCGGCCGCAGGACGGCTTCATCGAGGCCGGCGGCGCCGGCGGCCTCAGCTGGGGGCTGGCCGACAATATGGAAAACGCCCGCGTGGACGAGGAGGCCGTCATCGACCCGCGCGCCTACCACACCATTGCCGAGGCCAAGAACGGCCAGGGGCCACCCCCCATTCGCACCCGCGAAGGCTGGCTGCACCTGGCGCATGGCGTCCGCGGCACTGCGGCCGGGCTGCGTTACGTGCTGTACCCGTTCCTGACCGAACTGGACCGGCCCTGGGTGATCCGCCGCAAGCCCGCCGGCCACCTGCTGGCGCCGCGCGGTGATGAACGGCCGGGAGACGTGTCCAACGTGGTGTTCTGCAACGGCTGGATACGCGACGGCGACGGCGACGACGCCCGTGTTCTGATCTATTACGCCTCGGCGGACACCCGCATGCACGTCGCCACCAGCAGTGTCGACCGGCTGGTGGACCACTGCCTGAACGCGCCGGAAGAAAGCGGCAGCACCGCGGCTTCCGCCCGCGCCATCCGGCAGTTGGTCCAGGCCAATCAAAACCGATCCAAAGTTTGAGATAATGATGCTTTCGACAACGACTGCCAGGGCCATGACAGCCGCACCGGAAATCACAACAAGAACAACATTCACGATGGAGGACGCCCTGCGCGAACTCGATGCCATCACGCGCTGGTGGCTGGACCATTCCATCGACCGGGAAAACGGCGGTTTTTACGGCGAGATCGACGCCTTGGGCCAGCCCGTCGCCGGCGCCCGTAAACACCTGGTGCTGCACACCCGCCTGCTGTGGTTTTTCAGCGAGGCTGGCCGCGCCGGCGGCGACCGCAATTGCCGGCTGGCCGCCGACCGCGCCTATCGTTACTTCAACGATCATTTCGACGACCCCGGCTTCGGCGGCGCCTACTGGTCGCTCGAGGCCGACGGCAGCGTCGCCGACGATGGCAAACGATCGTATGGCCTGTGTTTCAGCATCTACGCCCTGTGTGCCTACTACCGGCTGACCAGCGATACATCGGCCATCACGAGGGCGCGTGATTACCTGGCGGCCCTGTGGGAGCACGCGCGCGACCAGGAACATGGCGGTTTTATCGAGTCGTTCAACCGGAACTGGACCCCGGCGGACGACATGCGCCTGGGCGAGGACGACCTGGACGCACCGAAGACCATGAACATGCACCTGCACCTGGTGGAGGCCTGCACGGCGCTGCACCAGGCCGCGCCGAACGCGCGCAGCCGCAAGGCCCTGCGGGAATCCATCGACCTGTTTATCGACCGAATCCTGGTCGCGGACACGCCGCGGCTTGGCCTGTACTTCGACCGGCAGTGGAATGAACTGCCGGCGCCCGAGTCATTCGGGCATGAAATCGAGGCCAGCTGGCTGCTCTGGGAGGCGGCCGAGACGCTGGGTGACCCGGTGGTCAAAACTGCCGTTCGCCCCCGCGCGCTGGGGCTGGCCGAGAAAGTGCTGTCCCGGGCGCTGACCCCGGCGGGCTTCGTCCAGGACCGGCCCGGCGGCAGCGGCGACCCGTCCGAGAGCACCTGGTGGGTGCAGGCCGAGGCCCTGGTCGGTTTCCTCAACGCCGACCTGCTCAGCGGCGACCACCGCTGGGGCGAGGCGGCCGACACCGTCTGGGCATTCACACAACGCGCGCACATTGCCCCGGGCGGCGTGGAATGGCGCAGCCAGGGCGCCGCATCGGCCGACACACCGGATCCGGACTACCGCGCCGGCGCATGGAAAGGCCCGTACCACACCGGCCGCGCCATGATGGAAGCCGCCCGCCGGCTGTCCATCCTGGAAGCCGGCTGAAGCTTCAGCCAGTTCGCCGCCCACGCACTGGAGGTGCCGGCGCCCGGTAAAAGGCGTATGCTGTAAGCAGCTTTCCAGGGTAACTGGCCATGAAGCGGGCGATCGCAACAGGGATCGCGACGCTGGGCCTGGCGGCCTGCAGCATCGTCGATCCGCACCCCGACTGGGTGCAAACGCCGTCAAAGGCGGCGGTGGCCGAGCTTTTGTCCGGACAATCGTTCACCGGCCAGGTCATCCCCGAACACGAACTCCCTTCTGAAGACCTCAACGCATTACCGCCGGTCCTGGTCGCGGCGGCGGAAGAAATCGAAGCGGCCCATGCATCGCCCTACAACCGGGCGAAAGCCCTGCACCTGCGCCTGCTGGGCCCGATCCCGGCAGGCGGATTCGGCATCGACTATGACGCCATCCACCCGACCCTGCCGCCGGCGCGCGCCTTCGCCGCCCGCAAGGTCAATTGCCTGAGTTACACGCTGATTTACGTGGCCATGGCGCGGCGCATGAACCTCGTCGCCGAGGTCAACGACGTCATCCTGCCACCCGCCTGGGACCTGCGCGAAGGCAGCAACACCATGATGCTGCTCCGTCACGTCAACGCCAAGGTGCGGCTGCGCGATGGAGATGAGCTGATCGTCGACCTGGAAATGCAACGCTACAACCCCAGCTACCGGCAACAGACCATTTCAGGCCGGCGCGTCGAAGCGCTTTATTACAGCAACCGCGCGATGGAAATCCTGGCCGAAGGCGACAACCTGGCCGCGTTCCGCCACATGCGGCGTGCGCTGGAACTCGACCCCGGCCGCAGCTACATCTGGAACAACCTGGGGAACCTGTACTTTCGCAACCAGCGCCTGCTGGACGCGGAGACGGCGTACCTGCAGGGCCTGTCCTGGAACCCCCGCGACCTGAGCCTGACCAGCAACCTGGGGGCGTTGTATGGCGCCATCGGCGAAAAGGACCGGGCCACGTATTTCCGACGCCTGGCGGCCGAGTACCGCGAGGCCAACCCGTATTTCGCCTACACGCGCGCCCAGGTCGCACTGGACCAGGGCGAACTCCGGCAAGCGGAAATCCTGGCGCTGTCAGCCATCGAAAAACTCGACACCGAGCCACGTTTCTACGCCCTGGCCGCGCAGGTGTACGAGCAACTGGGCGACGCGGTGAAGGCCCGTGACATGCAGCGCCAGGCCGACGAGATCTACCGGAAACAGTTCCTCTGAGGCCGGCTTACGCGTCCGGCGCGCAACAGTAGCGGCCAATGAAGGCCTGGTGGGTGGGCATTTTGTCCACCGCGGCGGCAATGTTCGCTTTCAGTGAGCCCAACGCCCGGTTCAGTCTTTGGTCACCCAGCAACGCGCCCATGTGATGATAATGGCGCGGCATCACGCCCTGGCCCATCATCACGAACAGCCACGACGTCACCTTGAACAGCTCCTCGGCGGCCGGGTAGACGCCACCGCTCTCCCGGAACAGCTCGATGCGCGCGGCCAGGCTGTCCGGAATGGTCATGTCGCGGCAATGGCGCCAGAACGGCGTGTCATCACGCCGCGTCAGCGTGTAGTGCAGGATGATGAAGTCGCGAACATTCTCAAACTCCGCTTCCGACTTCGCGTTGTAACGTGTGGCCAGTGCCTCGAAGTTGCCGTCAAAGGGAAACAACTGAATCAACCGCATCACGCCAATCTGGATCAGGTGGATACTGGTGCTCTCCAGCGGCTCCAGGAAACCGCTGGACAGGCCCAGCGCCACAACGTTCTTCATCCAGGCGCGTCGCCGCCGGCCCGTGACGTAACGAATCAGGCGCGGCTCGGTAAGTGGTTCACCCTCGAGGTTGCCCAGCAGCTCTGCGCGTGCCGGCGCTTCATCCTGGTAGCGGCTGCAGAACACCAGGCCGTTGCCCACGCGGTGCTGCAATGGAATCCGCCACTGCCACCCCGCGCTGCGCGCCATCGCGCGGGTGTACGGGGGCGTGTTGCCGGTGTTCTCGGTCTGCACGGCCAGCGCGCTGTCCGTCGGCAGCCAGTGGCGCCAGTCCTCGTAACCCGCTTCCAGCGTCTGCTCAATCAACAGGCCGCGGAACCCGGTGCAATCGACGAACAGGTCGCCCTCGACCCGGGTGCCGTCCTCCAGTACCAGCGCCGTGACGTTTCCGGACTCGCCGTCCTGCTCCACGCGCTCAATCTTTCCTTCGACACGGCGGATGCCCATTGGCTCGAACTTGCCGCGCAGGTACTTCGCGTACATGCCGGCATCCAGGTGATAGGCGTAATTGATCTTCGAGCCCTCGGCCACCGCGAACTTTCCGGCCCGCGCCGCCACGTGCTCGAAGCAGTAATCCCCCAGGTCACCGGCTTCACCCCGGTCTTTCGCCATCAGCCACATGTGCTGGAAATCGCCCATCCAGGTCGATTTTCCGACTTCGCCAAAGGGGTGAATGTAGCGCTCGCCCAGCCGATCCCAGTCCTCGAAGGAAATTCCAAGTTTGAACGTCGCCTTGGTTTCGCGCATGAACTCGCGCTCATCAACGCCGATCAAGGCGTGAAATGTCCTGAATGTCGGAATGGTTGCCTCACCCACGCCCACTGTGCCGATCGCTTCAGATTCCACCAGCGTGATGTCCAGCAACGCACCCAGCTGGCGAACCAGCGCGGCGGCCGCCGTCCAGCCGGCGGTGCCACCACCGGCGATGACCACCCGCCGAACCGCCTGTTCGCCTTTTGCAGTCATCGGTTCAGTTTCCGCTGCAGCAACGCGCGCAACCGGCGCGCCGACATTTCATCCAGCGGCGCCAATGGTCCGCGCGCGCCTTCCGGCAGGTGAGCGCCGGCGCGACCCGCCGGCCCGAATACGTAGTAGTCGAACATCGCCTTCCAGGCACGTTTTTCCGGTTCGGGCCGGTCGCGAAGGCTGAGCAACGCGTGCATCAGCGTGGTCTGCGGCGTGTCGACATAACCCGGCACGCGGTTCCACCAGTAGTTCACCATGATATTGAAATCCTCCAGGGCGCTGACCTGGTGCCACCACAACGCCGGGTAGTACAGCGCGTCACCAGGCTCGAGGTCCGCCACTTCGCCAACCTCCAACGCCTCTCGCAGACCTGGAAATCGATCAAAATCCGGGGCCTCGATATCCGCCATGGTAACCACCTGCCCACCCGGTGTCGGGTCCAGCGGACCCGGGTAGAGGTTGGCCACCTGCTCGGGCGGGAACAGGGAAAACCGTCGCCGCCCGACCAGGCAACAGGCCACGTTGTAGGACAGGTCGTGATGCGCGAGCGCCGTCGTTCGATTGCCGATCCACGCGCCGACCAGCGGCGGACTCGCCTCGAACATCTCGTGGTTCAGCACCAGGTCGTTCTCGGCACGAAAACCGGGCAGGAACTGGTCGACATCGGTCGAGCCGATATAGATGGAAGGTGCACCGGAATCGCCAGCGTGCTCGAGGATGCGGCCCAGGTAAGCGCCCAGGTCACCGCGCTCGGACTTGAAGTCCAGCCGGGTTGCGTCCTCGGTATAGCCGAATCGCCCCTGCAATTCCGGCCGGCCAATGAACGCGGTCACGGGGCGGCCCTGGTAGAACTGCTGCAGATACGCCGCGGCCTCTCGCGGAGCACCCGTTTGCGCCAGTGGCCAGTCCCGCACCAGTCCCTTAAGGATAACGGGACTGCCCTCTTCGACAATTTCGGACCACGGAACATGGTCCGGCGCGACGCCTTCCAGCACCCGGGTTGCACGCATGGTCGTCACTGCACGATCAGGCGCCCGCCGCCGCGCGCTTGCGGTTCTTGAGTTCGATCAGCCATTCAATGTTGCCCAGTGAATTCGCCACCATGATCGCCAGCTGCAGGTAGCCGGCGCGGTTCAGCTTTTCCAGCGTCGCGCCGTCCAGTGCCGCCAGGCGATCAGTATTGATGGTGAAAAAATCGGGCAGCGTGTACTGCGTGCGCTCATCCAGGCTCACTTTCGCCTCCATGGCCTCGATCAGCCCGGCTTCCTCGAAAGCGGCGAACATCGGTTTGGCCAGCTCGGCGCCATGAAATATCAGCTGCAGAATCCGGTTGATGCGTTCCAGGTAGGGCGAGTGACCGCCGTGGCGGAGGAACACCGGTTCTCCCTCATGCCGGTTGACGCGTGGGTGATCCAGGTCGACGTGAATCATCGGTTCAGGTTCGTCCACGCCGTCGTTCGCGCCATGCAACCCGATCAGGAACGGCCCGCGCTCCTGGACCGCCGGCACATAGCGCGCATTCCAGCCGGAAGCGTCCAGGAACAGGTTTTCGCCCTTGTCGAGGCCCAGCAGCACAACGGCCTGGAAATCACCATTCGATTCCCTGCGAAACAGGATCGGGTACTCGCGCTGCACATAGGGAAATTCGGTGGGAAACACCATGGCCATATTAATGGCATCGCCGAAATTGGCGGAGTGGCCCGTCCTGACCTTCAGGTCATGGTGACTGACGTTATCCAGCAGAACAGTGTTGGTCATCCAGGTATCCGTCCAAAGAATGATTGCATGGTATCAAATGGGTGCCGGCACAAACCGTTGCACCCGGTTTGACTGCCCGCATATGGAAAGGGCCGCCCAAACGAGGCGGCCCCTCCCGATACTGCCGTTGGGTGGTAATCAGAAGCGGTAACGCACACCCAGGGAGTAGCGCGGCTCGAGCTCGTAGGCCCAGACCACCATCTTCTCCTTGCGACGGTACTGCACCAGGTCTTCACCAGTCACGTTAATGGCGTCGAACTGTACCTGCAGGTTATCCGTCAACTGGTACGAGACACTCAGGTCGTACTGACCATATTCATCAGTAAACTGAGGGCTACGGCTGCCACCCTGGTTGGTGGCATTCAGGAACGTGTCGCGCCAGTTGTAGGCAACGCGCGCCTGCCAGCCGTAGTTCTCGTAGATCAGCGTGGCATTTGCAGTATCGGACAGACCCACCAGTGCGAACTCGTTGGCGTCCGGATCCTGGCCCGGATCGGCATCGATATCACCGTTCACGACCGTGTAGCTACCGGCGAAACCGAAGCCGCTGTCACCGAAGAAGTGCTGCCAGGCGAATTCCCAGCCGTCGATGTTGGCGTCTTCGTTGTTGATCGGTTGCGTCACGCGGAAGATCATCAACGGATCGTTGGCGTCACCGACGATATCGTAGTTGGTCGCGATCAGGTCGACATAATCCTGGGGCAACGCGCCGTTGACCAGGTTCGCTTCAAACTCGGCCTGGGCCGCGGCCAGGTCACCCTGGTACTCGTCGATCAGGGCAACAAGGGTGAACATGTTGGCCTCGGAGCGGTCGACACCCAGGCTGTCGATAATGTCCAGGGCATCACCCGACCGCGATCCAGCGGCTCCGGACGTTGGATCGGTCAGGCCGAACAACGGCTGGTCAAACACGCCGGTGCCCAGGAAGTTGGACACATCCTTGTTGAAGTAACCCAGCGATACGTAACTGGAATCGCCGTAGTACCACTCCACAGACACGTCGAAGTTGGTCGACTCCAGCGGCAGCAGTCCGGGGTTCTGGCGGCTGCCACCGGTTTGTCCACCCAGCGCGGTCGGACGGTTCGGTGCGCCGGCCGTGGTGGCCGCGAACATATTGCCGTAAGGCACCCGGGCGATGGTCTCGCTGTACGAGAAGCGCGCCACCAGGTCATCGGTCAGGTCGAACTTGAGGTCAAGGTTAGGCAGGAAATGATCGTAGCTGCCAGAGCCCTCAACGTTCTCGTTGCTCGCGTTGTAGGTGATGAGGAAGTCGTTGTCCGAGCGCCAGGTAATACCATTCGGCACGGCCTGGAAAGCGTACGCGTCAACCTCGGTTTCTTCGTAACGCACGCCGGCGTTCAACTCCATGGGCAGGCCGAACACCTCGGTGTCCCACTGGAAGGAGGCGTAGTACGCGGTGATATCTTCTTCGACCGTGTTCTGGCTGCTGTTCCGGGATACGGCGTTTTGCGAGTAAGCCGACTCGAAGATCGGGAACAGCTGTGCCGCGTCGACCCTGAAGGCCTCAGACGCATCACCCACCGGGAAGTCGTTGAACTGGCAGGCCATGCAGTATTTTTCCACCAGGCCAGGCGCGAACATTTCCACGTCACCCGGGTTGGCCATACCCCAGGTTCCCAGTTCCTGCTCGGTCGTCGTGGCTTCTACGTAAACCGAGGTATTACGAACATTGGCACCGACATCAAGGCGGGCACTATCCCAATCGAAAGAGTAACGAAGGTCAAATTCATCGACATCGCTCTCCTGGATCTGGGTCGAGCTACGCTGCACCTGGGTGGCCAGGTCGCCCTGGTCGATCGTGCCATTACCGTTGCCACGAATTGAATCGTCGTAGGTGTACCTCTGGATCGGGAATCCTTCGCTCCAGTCCACGGAGTGCTGCAAAATCACCGGGGCACCGAAGGTCACGAATGTCGCCGTGTGGCCCAGCGGGTTGTCCGGGCGTGCTTCACCGGACGAAGTGTGTCCGTCGAAGCGCAGCGTCTGGTTATCGAAGAGATTCCATTCGATGTTCAGGCCAAGCGAATTGATCGACTCATCGGTTGCCCGGTTGGTCTGCTCGAAGCCGATGTCCTTGGTACCGTTGTTGTTCTCCTGCATGAACAATGCCTGGGAGACAGGGCCTTCACCATCAAAGATCAACTGGTCGAACGGGGTCGCAAACCAGTTTGTCTGCTCGGAGCGCATTTCGGTCTGCTGGTTATTGACTGCCGTGTAGTCCACGGTGAACTTCAGGTTATCGGTCGGGGCAAACTGCACGACCAACTGGCCGTTCATCCGCTCGCGGGTAATTTCACTGTAGTCGTAGCGGCTGTCCTGCGGAATCGCGTACAGATCACCATCGGCCGGTGCATTCGTCACTGACGTTGAACCATCGGCGCGGACGATACTGGTGTTGCTGAAGAAATCGTTAGCACGGCGGACGACCCAGTCATTGGCCTGGCCAATCGCCGCACCGGAATCACGTTCCGAGTACGAGCCAAAAATGCCAATACCAAACGTGCCGTTGTCATTTGACCAGTTCACCAGGCCAGACGCTTCCGGCGTAATGGCGCTACCGCTATCGCCTACGCTCTTGTCTGCGTTGGCCTTCAGCGAAATGCTGGCGGTGTTATCGTAGTCCAACGGACGCCGTGTCAGGATGTCGATCGTGGCACCAATACCACCGGAAGGCAGAAGTGCGTTACCGGTCTTGAATACTTCCAGGCCACCCACGCCTTCAGCCGCGACATTTTCGAAACCGAAGCTGCGGCCCTGGCCGCCGGTGTAGTTGTCACGCTGGCCGATGATGCCGACCGTCGCGGTGGGCAGGGTACGACCGTTCAGTGTCACCAGGTTAAAGCCCGGGCCGAAACCACGCACCGTCACCTTTGAGCCTTCGCCGTTCTGGCGGTCAATGGAGACACCTGGAATACGTTGCAGCGACTCGGCCAGGTTGGTGTTCGGGAACTTGCCGATATCCTCGGCGGAAATGGCGTCGACAACACCGCTGGACTCACGCTTGACGTCCATGGCGCGTTCCAGTGATCCGCGAATACCGGTGACGACGACTTCTTCCAGGACCGTCTCGTCCGAATCCTGGGCGTGAGCCATCGGCATGACCACCGCCGACGCCAATGTGGCGGCAATGATCTCGCTTAGCTTGTTTCTTTTGTAGTACATGTCGCTCCTCCAACGTGTGTGTGCACGATGCTCCCCGTACGTCGCCGCCAGGCAAACGCAGGCGATGCTATCGGCTGATGCAATCGAACTGTGTCATATCGCTACTGTTCGCGAACCGCGACCCTGGGGTCGCATGAACCTGTCTTGCTGGCCTTTTCAGGCTCTTTTCTTGCCGGACCATTGTCCGGCCTGCCTTAGATGTTAACGCTACCATAACAGCATCTCAACAAATGTCTTGCGCTGTCAAGAGAAATCACCAGGCACGGCCAATTTCCTTTAATGACACCGGTTTACCTGCGCCAGGGGGCCATGCTAAACGTTTAACATCGACTCGATGCTAAACGATTAACCTCGTGATTGGCAAGCCATCCCGGCCCTTTTCAAATGCGGACAGGTTGTTCATTGGCGGGGGAATCCATTATCTTGAACGATTGTGGAACTGAGGGAGAATGTGCCGGCTCGGAGTTGGTGCAGACAGTTTTTTCATGGCCAAAGTGCTAGTTTTCCAACACGTCGCATCGGAACCGCTCGGCACCCTGGACCCGATGCTGCGCCGGCGCGGCCACCGGATCCGTTACATCAATTTCCACCGCAACCCCGATGCACAGCCGAATATCGACCGCTACCAGGGCCTGATCGTCCTGGGCGGCCCGATGATGCCTGACCAGCAGGATCGCTTTCCGCACCTCAGGACCGAGATGCGGTGCATCGAGCGGGCGCTGGCCCGAAACATACCGGTGCTGGGGATATGCCTGGGCTCACAGTTGCTCGCACATACGCTGGGCGCACCCACCAAGCCGGCCAGGGAATGGGAGATTGGCTGGTACGACGTTGAGCCCACCGCGGCCGCCAGGGATGACCCGGTACTGTCCAGGCTGAACCGTTCCCGGCCGATATTCCAGTGGCACGGCTACACTTTCGACCTGCCGGATGGCGCCACCCGGCTGGCCCGAAGCCAGCGCTGTGAAAACCAGGCATTCCGCGTGGGGGAACAGGCCTATGGTTTCCAGTTTCACCTGGAACTGGACGGCCGCCTGATTAACCGCTGGTTGAAACTCCCCACCATGCTGGACGAACTTCACGCCAGCGGCGTCCCCCACGACGCCCAGTCCATCTGGCGCCAGACCCATGAACTCATTGACGGCTCCATCGCATTAAGCGACGAGGTATTTGGCGCTTTCCTGGATAAGCTCGGTACGCCGATTTCACGGCAGGTGATGCCCTCGCGATAGGTTCACGCGAGAACACTTCACCTTACTGGGCCATTTCGAGTATCCCGTTGGCGTACAACTGCTGCAGGTACGCCATGGTTTTCTCGCGGGAATACCCTTCCGGCACCTGTGGCCAGGACAACAGTTCCGGAATGGTGAAACGCCCTGTAGTGGTGGATAAGCGGTTGAGCATTGGGGCCAGTTCAAGCGGCAGATTGAGCAGTCCGCTGTCACAGGGCACAACAATACGATCGTGCTGTTTAACAAACCGCAACGATGATTTGCCAACGTAAAATTGCTGGGCCGGGGTAATTCCCGGTATCTGGCGCTTCGGTTCCGGCCGCCAGCCCGTATACGGTATCTGCGTCAGTGCGCTGAGCCAGGGTTCGGCCATCGCTTCAGGGTTGTCCAGGGTCTCACGGGCCAGGGCACAAAACTCGTCCAGGCGCTCACGCATGTAACCGGTGACGGATTCCGGTATGTCACCCCGAATATCCCCCACGGTCGCCGGCGGGCCGCCGCGCCAGTTACCCTTCTCACTGGCGAAAGCCCTGAGGAGCGGGATCAACTGGTCGACAAAATTACGCGGTGAGAAATAGACGTTCAGGGCCATTGAAACCCCCACGCCACGGGCCGAATGCCACGCGCCAGCAGGCAGGCAGAGCAGATCCCCGGGGCTCAGTTCGACTTCGCGAAACTCCATTTCATCCGGTAACCTGCCACCGTCGATACCCTGCGGCTCGATACGCCCGTCCTGGTACAAACCATTGTGGTCGGGCCACGCTTTGGCCGCTTCCGTCGAAAACCGCCAGCGCTTCTTCCCGGCAATCTGTAGCGTCGTGGCGACACGCTTGTCGTAGTGCGTGGGCAGCCCGGCGCCATCGGGCGAGATGTAACAGTTCACTCCGACGGTGCCGGCAAAATTCATCTGTGCCCGCAGCGCCTTCGCCCACTGCGCCAGCGCGGCATCCGCCATGTGTATGTTGGTGATGCAGATGGTCGCGCCGGCGTTGAGCAGGTCGCTGACCTGGTCGTGAGTCGCGGCCGTCATGGGCTTGCCTTTACCGGTCGTCTCACCACGTGAGAACGAGGCGGTAATGTTGTAACGCTTGTCGGGAATGTTCCGCCCCCTGGCCAGCGCATGCTTCAGCCTCTCCCAACTGAAAATCGACTCAAATTTTTCTGCCTGCCCCTCCACGTTCAGGGAAGTACGGCCGAACCAGTTGTTGACGAAGTCTTCGCTGGAAACCGGGCTCAGCAACTCTTCGAGTTCACGACCGCTGGGCGTAGCGGTCGCCGGTCGCTCTTCAGGCGAACCGCCGTCAAGCAAAGCATGAAAATCAGGTATCGTCGTCATAAGGTCTTATTCTGTTTTTGAGGTCAACGCCAGTCCAGGCGCCCCAACCCGGACGCCCGAAACCAGAACCATAAATTATAGAACGAAGAAAGGCCCCACCGCGTGCGCAATGGGGCCTTACCGGATTGAAGCCTGGCAGGGCCTGCGGAGCGGCGTTGCGGTTTTCAAGCGCAGCTTGAAAGAAGCGACGTCGCGGAGCAGATCAGCCCGTGACCGTTAGGGAACTGCCAGGCTTCAAACGAAAAAAAAAGCCTCGCCCGAAAGGGCGAGGCTTTTTCGTTTGAAGCCTGGCAGTGACCTACTCTCACACGGGAACTCCCGCACTACCATCGGCGATACATCGTTTCACTGCTGAGTTCGGAATGGGATCAGGTGGTTCCAATGCTCTATTGCCGCCAGGCAAAAGGGTTGAGGCGCACGATGATCAATGATCATCACCCGAATCGGGAGCTCGTCGCACGCAGTGTTGCCACGGTGCGCTTCGCCTCTTCAGGTCCGACACATCAGTATCGAACCCTACAGATCTGGTAATTCTGTCAAGAGCAGCATCCACACCGGTCGAACCGATGTACATGCGTACGTGTCAGCGAAGATGCTTTCCGTGATGTGTGACACACACACCAGGAAACGCTTTGGTTATATGACCAAGCCACTCGGACAATTAGTACTGGTTAGCTTCACGCATTGCTACGCTTCCACACCCAGCCTATCAACCTCGTAGTCTACAAGGGTCCTTACACTCTCAAGGAGTGAGAGATCTAATCTTGGGAGGGGCTTCCCGCTTAGATGCTTTCAGCGGTTATCCCGTCCGAACTTAGCTACCCGGCAGTGCCACTGGCGTGACAACCGGAACACCAGAGGTTCGTCCACTCCGGTCCTCTCGTACTAGGAGCAGCTTCCCTCAAATCTCTAACGACCACGGCAGATAGGGACCGAACTGTCTCACGACGTTCTAAACCCAGCTCGCGTACCACTTTAAATGGCGAACAGCCATACCCTTGGGACCGGCTTCAGCCCCAGGATGTGATGAGCCGACATCGAGGTGCCAAACACCGCCGTCGATATGAACTCTTGGGCGGTATCAGCCTGTTATCCCCGGCGTACCTTTTATCCGTTGAGCGATGGCCCTTCCATACAGAACCACCGGATCACTAAGACCTACTTTCGTACCTGCTCGATCCGTCGATCTCGCAGTCAAGCGGGCTTATGCCTTTGCACTAATCTCACGATGTCCGACCGTGATTAGCCCACCTTCGTGCTCCTCCGTTACTCTTTGGGAGGAGACCGCCCCAGTCAAACTACCCACCACACACTGTCCCCGACCCGGATTACGGGCCTGGGTTAGAACTCCAACTACACCAGGGTGGTATTTCAAGGTTGCCTCCACGCAATCTGGCGATCACGCTTCAAAGGCTCCCACCTATCCTACACAAGCCTAGTCAAAGTTCAGTGTGAAGCTGTAGTAAAGGTGCACGGGGTCTTTCCGTCTAGCCGCGGTTACACTGCATCTTCACAGCGATTTCAATTTCACTGAGTCTCGGGTGGAGACAGCGCCGCCATCGTTACGCCATTCGTGCAGGTCGGAACTTACCCGACAAGGAATTTCGCTACCTTAGGACCGTTATAGTTACGGCCGCCGTTTACCGGGGCTTCGATCAACAGCTTCGCCGAAGCTAACCGCATCACTTAACCTTCCGGCACCGGGCAGGCGTCACACCCTATACGTCCACTTACGTGTTTGCAGAGTGCTGTGTTTTTAATAAACAGTCGCAGCGGCCTGGCTACTGCGGCCCCCACCAGCTCAGAGAGTAAATCTCATCACCGGCAAGGGCGTACCTTCTCCCGAAGTTACGGTACCATTTTGCCTAGTTCCTTCACCCGAGTTCTCTCAAGCGCCTTGGTATTCTCAACCAGCCTACCTGTGTCGGTTTACGGTACGGTCAACTGTTACCTGAAGCTTAGAAGATTTTCCTGGAAGCATGGTGTCGACACCTTCGTCCCTATGTTGGGACCCCACATCACGCCTTGAAATTAAGATCCCGGATTTGCCTAAGATCTCTTTCTACACGCTTGTACCCGGACAACCAACGCCGGGCGTGCCTAACCTTCTCCGTCCCTCCATCGCAGTAACAGTTGGTGCAGGAATATTAACCTGCTTCCCATCGACTACGCGTTTCCGCCTCGCCTTAGGGGCCGACTCACCCTGCGCCGATTAACGTTGCGCTAGGAAACCTTGGGCTTTCGGCGTGCGGGTTTTTCACCCGCATTATCGTTACTCATGTCAGCATTCGCACTTCTGATACCTCCAGCAAACCTCTCGGTTCACCTTCGCAGGCCTACAGAACGCTCCTCTACCATCCGTAACCAAAGTTACGAATCCACAGCTTCGGTACTCTACTTAAGCCCCGTTAAATCTTCCGCGCAGGCCGACTTGACCAGTGAGCTATTACGCTTTCTTTAAAGGGTGGCTGCTTCTAAGCCAACCTCCTGGCTGTCTGTGCCTTCCCACATCGTTTCCCACTTAGTAGAGATTTGGGGACCTTAGCTGGTGGTCTGGGTTGTTTCCCTTTCCACTACGGACGTTAGCACCCGCAGTGTGTCTCCCGTGCTCATACTCCTAGGTATTCGGAGTTTGCCATGGTTTGGTAAGTCGGTATGACCCCCTAGCCATAACAGTGCTCTACCCCCTAGGGCAATACACGAGGCGCTACCTAAATAGCTTTCGAGGAGAACCAGCTATCTCCGGGTTTGTTTAGCCTTTCACTCCTAGCCACAGGTCATCTCCTAATTTTTCAACATTAGTGAGTTCGGTCCTCCAGTTGATGTTACTCAACCTTCAACCTGCCCATGGCTAGATCACCCGGTTTCGGGTCTACTCCCAGCAACTATGCGCCCTATTAAGACTCGGTTTCCCTTCGCCTTCCCTATCCGGTTAAGCTTGCTACTGAAAGTAAGTCGCTGACCCATAATACAAAAGGTACGCAGTCACCCGGATAAATCCAGGCTCCTACTGCTTGTACGCACACGGTTTCAGGGTCTATTTCACTCCCCTCTCCGGGGTTCTTTTCGCCTTTCCCTCACGGTACTGGTTCACTATCGGTCGGCAGAGAGTACTTAGCCTTGGAAGATGGTCCTCCCATGTTCAGACAGGGTTTCACGTGCCCCGCCCTACTCGATTTCACCTAAAACAACTTTTCGCGTACCGGGCTATCACCGTCTATGGCCAGACTTTCCAGACTGTTCCGCTAAATTGTAAAAGGCTTAAGGGCTAGTCCCCGTTCGCTCGTCGCTACTAGGGGAGTCTCAATTGATTTCCTTTCCTCCGGGTACTTAGATATTTCAGTTCTCCGGGTTCGCCTCGCCACCCTATGAATTCAGGTGACGATACCGCCTAAGCGGTGGGTTTCCCCATTCGGAAATCCCCGGATCAAAGCTTGTTTGTCAGCTCCCCGAGGCTTATCGCAGACTTCCACGTCCTTCATCGCCTTCTGCCGCCAAGGCATCCACCGTGTGCGCTTAGTCGCTTGGTCATATAGCCTAAAACGTTTCCAGACTTCGAAAACACCTTATTCATATGACCCCCAGGTCTGTAACAGCCCCTGGCGGACCAAAATAACCACAATATCGACAGCGATCACCGATATTGCTTCGCTGACACGTTCCTGGCGTTTAACTCGACGAAATTCGTTTGTCCTCATCACAAAGACTCACTGAAAATCGAGCTAAACCCAAGACGCTCTTGACAGAACTACCATATTTTTAAAGATCTGCAGACCGTGCCACCCAAAAGCATTTCGCTCCTGGACCTTTATCGACACGATCGAAAACGATCGTTACAGGCAACCTTCTTTCGCCCTTCCACCACTAAAATGGTGGAGCCAGGCGGGATCGA